>Ga0102589_1000440_pt1 | contig 87031 bp, 95 predicted proteins | sample AraplaMF_Col_mLB_FD_76858 | JGI IMG/M metagenome (GOLD analysis project Ga0102589, IMG submission 76858) | Arabidopsis root microbial communities from the University of North Carolina, USA - plate scrape MF_Col_mLB | ecosystem: Host-associated > Plants > Roots > Endosphere | place: USA...
TGAGGACGGCGCTAAGGCGTGCATCACTCAGGCCGTCGATCCAGGCAATGATGCGTTCGTCCTCGGCAGTCCGCGCGGCGGCGAGGGCCGAGAGGTCGTCGTGGAGGATCGTGTCGAGCGAGGCCGGGGTGTCGCCCTCGTGCGTAAAGCGCTTCATCCAGACCCGGTCGGCAACGAGGATATGGTTGAGGGTCGCCAGCAGCGAGCCGAAGAAGGCGCCGCGGCTTTCCCGCAATTCGGCATCGGTCAGTTCTGCCGCAGCGGCATAGATCAGGCGGTTCGCCCAGCGGTTATAGTCGGCGAACATGCGAAAGTGATCGAGCATCGGGTATCTCCTTTGAAGGGGCGGCGAAGCTAACTCGAAACCGCATTTCTGTGGCTGATATCACTCATGAAATTTACTGATTTGATGACGTGGCCGATTTGTCGTTCAACGGGACGCCAACCGACCGGGAGTTTATATGTCGAGAAAACTCTATTCGCTTTGCGGGGCCGACAGGACGCGTCCGTTCTCGCCGCATGTGTGGAAGACGAAGATGTCGCTCGCGCACAAGGGGCTCGATTTCGACGTCGTGCCGATCGGCTTCACCGAGATCCCCGCGGTCGAGGATGGAGCGACGAGCCTGGTGCCGCTGCTGCGTGACGGTGAACGTCTGGTGAAGGACAGCTTCGAGATCGCGCTTTATCTCGAACAAACCTATCCGGATCGCCCGCCGCTCTTCGCCGGTGAGGGGGCGATGGCGGTCTCCCGCTTCGTCGAGGGCTGGTCGCAGACGACGCTGCATCCCGCCATCACCCGCATCATCATCAGGGATATTCACGATCGCCTCGATCCGGTCGATCAGGCCTACTTCCGGCAGAGCCGGGAGAAGCGCTTTGGCAAGTCGCTTGAAGCGGTAGCCGAAAGCGGTGGCGCCGCGCTCGAAACCCTCGCAGAGAAACTTGAGCCTTTGCGCCATATGCTGAAGTTTCAGGATTTTCTGGGCGGCGCGTCGCCGCTTTTCGCCGACTATATCGTCTTCGGCGCGTTTCAGTGGGCGCGCATCGTCTCGCCGCAGCGCCTGCTTCAGCCAGGCGATCCCGTCACCGATTGGTTCGAGCGGTGCCTCGATCTGCACGGTGGGCTTGGACGTAGTGTGACGGCTGCGTGAAACCCGCTTGGCCCGAGCCGAATCATCGGTGAACCCCCTTGTTTTGCGCGGGATTGGCGGCTAATGAACCGCCACTTCTCAAGAAACAAGGGATTTGAGCCAATGGCTATTGAACGTACCTTCTCGATGATCAAGCCGGACGCGACCAAGCGCAACCTGACCGGCGCCATCACCAAGATGCTCGAAGATGCCGGCCTGCGCGTCGTCGCTTCCAAGCGCGTCTGGATGAGCCGCCGCGAAGCCGAAGGCTTCTACGCCGTTCACAAGGCACGTCCGTTCTTCGGCGAACTGGTCGAGTTCATGTCCTCCGGCCCGACCATCGTTCAGGTTCTCGAAGGCGAAAATGCAATCGCCAAGAACCGCGAAGTCATGGGCGCCACCAACCCGGCAAACGCTGACGAAGGCACCATCCGCAAGGTTCACGCCCTGTCGATCGGCGAAAACTCGGTTCACGGTTCGGATGCTCCGGAAACCGCTGCTGAAGAAATCGCCTACTGGTTCTCGGGCACCGAGATCGTCGGCTGATTCAAAATCTTCGGTTCGAGCCGCAAAGGCTTGAATTGACTCGGATTTGAACCGGAGCGGAAACGCTCCGGTTTTTTCATATCGGGCAAGTCGCCGTCTCGAAATGTTCGGGCGCCTTGCCGTCCCTGAAGACCTCGGGGTTCTTGTCGTAAGCGGGGCCTTCGACCAGCGGCTTCGCCGGCAGGATGTCCTGGTCGATATCGGAGACGACTGTGGTCTCCAGTTTCTGCAGCGTTTCGCCGGCAGGTCCTTTGACCTCGATCGTCACCGCATAAGGCCTTTCCTTTTTCACACAGGTCAAATCAGGACTTTCCAGCACCACCCTGTCGAGCTTTGGAAAAAGCTTGCGCGTCAGCGTGAACGGCGCGCCGCCCACCGGATTCTCGAAGGTGGCAATGACGACGCTGCCCTCGGGCACGGGCTCTGTTTTCTGCAGTGTGATCGTGTAGACCGCATAGGCGAGACGATAGTTGAAGACGAACATCTTTCCCGTCAGCTTCAGCGGATTCGGACCGGTCTCACGCTGGCACCCGGCGGCGAGCAGCGTGATGGCGGCCGCCGCAAGCGTAACGATCATCCTCGTCATAAGCCGGTTTCCTCCCTGTTGCGATGGTAGTGGCGTTTGGCCTTGGTGCGATTGCCGCAGACCGCCATATCGCACCAGGTCCGGCTGCGGTTGCGGCTGCGGTCGAGAAACAGCCATCCGCAATTCGGACAGATCTTCAGCCGGTCGGGCTCGGTGCTGGCGGCAAGGCTGAGGGCAGATTGCGCCGTCGCCGCGTCGAGCGAAAGTGCGCCGACATGGGGCAGGGAACCGCGCAGAACCGCCGCAATCGCCTCGAGCAAATCGGCCAAGAACTCCGGTCGTCCCTTGGCCGATATCGCCGCGCGAAAGTGCCGGTCAGTCGCTTCGCGCAGCTGCAGCAGCCGGCCGCGATTCTCCGCTGCGACGGGCGCCAGTGCACCGAAGCGGGCACTCTCCGCCCCGAAACGGTTGGCCGCTTCCGCAAAGGAATCGATTGCCGCGACATCGGCGAAACGGTCGATCCGGCGCTCCGGATCGGCGCGCAGGATGATGGAATTGGCCACGTCCAGCGCCAGCGCGCCGCCGGCAAATCGATGGGCTGTCCAGGTGAAGGTCATGCGAAAATCCTAACTGGTAAAATTGATTTTACCAGTTATATTGATCTTGTCACGCTCCGGATGCGCCATGCTCTATTTTCTGCAGCAGTTCGCCAATGCCGTCCCAATAGCTGCGCTCTATGCGGCGCTCGCCTTCGGCTATGCCATCGCCTTCGCCGTGACGCGTCGGGCGGATCTTACCTATGGCGCGCTCTTTGCCTTCTCGGGCCAGATGTTCGTGCTGTTTGCTGATTTCGGCTGGAACCGGCTGTGGCTGGTGTTGCCGGCCGCCCTTGGCCTCGGCGCGGCTGCGGCCCTGAGCTTCAGCGTTGGCGCCGGGCTCGTCGCCGGGCGTTATGTCATGCGGCCGCTCGCCTTTTCCTCCGCCAACACCGTCGTCGTCGCTTCGCTCGGCTGCCTGCTGGTGCTGATGGAAACGGCGCGGCTCGCCTCTGAGACACGCAGCCTGTGGCTGCCGCCGTTCCTGAACGGGAATATCGTCTTCTGGGACGATCCTCGCTTTCCAGTGACCTTGACGGTCATCCAGCTCGGCAACACAGTGCTCATGGCTGCGCTCGTGGCGGTCGGGCACTGGTATCTCACGCACTCTCGGGCAGGGCGGTTCTGGCGCGCCGTATCGGAGGACAGGGGGGCTGCAGCGCTCTGCGGTGTCGATGCCGCGACCGTTTACATCGCCGCCTATGGCGCGGCATCTTTGATCGCCGCCGTCTGCGGCATTCTCGCTGCGTCCTACTACGGCAACATGGATTTTGGCACGGGCCTCACCTTCGGCGTCAAGGTGCTGTTCATCGCCGCGATCGGCGGCCAGGCCTCGCCGCTCTACGCCGCACTCGGTGCCGCCGGGATCGGCCTGTTGGAAACGCTGTGGAGCGCTTACGGTCCGATCCTCTGGCGCGACTTTGCAATCTTCGGGTTTCTGGTGATCGTGCTTGTGGTGACGCGCAAGGAGAAGGTTATTCCCTGATCCCGAGGGATGCGCGCTATTTCGTCGACCAGCGGTCCCGCGCCGTGTCGTCGGCATCCTTGGCGCTGACCCAGCCGCCGGTGGTCCCGTCGCCGAGGTGTTCCTTCTTCCAGAAAGGCGCGGAGGTCTTCAGAAAGTCCATGATGAAGTTGGCGCCGTCGAAGGCGGCCTGCCGGTGCCGCGAGGCGGCGACGACCAGCACGATATTGTCGCCGGGCATGATCTTGCCGTAGCGGTGAATTGCGGTGGCGGCCTGCAGCGAGAAGCGCTCGACCGCCTCGTGGCAGATGCGTTCGATCTCCGCTTCGGCCATGCCTGGATAATGTTCGAGCTCAAGGGCAGCGAGCGTGCCCGCCTCATCTCTGCAAAGCCCGGAAAAAGTGACGACCGCGCCGACATCGGCCCGTCCGGCAGAGAGCTTCGCGACCTCCGTATTGAGGTCGAAATCCTCGCGCTGGACGCGCACGTTCACCGGCGCGTTCATGGGCTCAGCCGCCCGTCATCGGCGGGAACAGGGCGATCTCGCGGGCGCCGGCGATCGGCTCCTTGTGCTCGACATGTTCCTGGTTAATGGCCGCGCGGATGACGTTTTCATGTTCGAGCGCCGCTTCGTATTCCTCGCCGAGCGTCTTCAGATGCTGAAGCAGGTCGGCGATGGTGACGACGCTGGCGGGAACGTCCAGGGTCTCTTCGCCTTTGCCGATGCGCTCGCGCACCCAGGAGAAATAGACGAGATTGACGGTGCTCATTCGTTGACCACGTGCTTGAGGCCGGCGCGGAAATAGTCGTAGCCCGTGTAGAGCGTGATGGCGGCGGCGATCCACAGGAGCACGATACCCGCTTCCGTCGTATAGGGCAAAATCTTGTCGCCAGCAGGACCGGCGAGCAGGAAGGCGATGGCGACCATCTGGATAGTCGTCTTCCACTTGGCGATGCGGGTGACGGGCACGCTGACCTTCAGTGCCGCCAGATATTCGCGCAGGCCGGACACCAGGATTTCGCGGCAGAGGATGATGATCGCAGCCCAGATCGACCAGCCGGCGATGGTACCATCGGCGGCGACCAGCAGCAGGATCGAGGCGACCAGCAGCTTGTCGGCGATCGGATCGAGCATTTTGCCGATGTTCGACGTCTGCTTCCAGATGCGGGCGAGATAGCCATCGAAGAAGTCGGTGATCGACGCAATCGCAAAGAGCGTGACCGCCGTCCAGCGCGCGAAATCCGAACTGTGCAGCCGCCCTTCGATGAAGAAGCAAAGGACGATCAGCGGCACGATCAGGATTCGGAAATAGGTGAGCAGATTCGGGATGCTGTAGGCGACGGGCGTGGGCATGGATTCGTGTTCTCTGGTTCGTCAGGTACAGAATGACTTTGCTGACCGGAGGTCAACAGGTCATCACGCGGCAATTGTCATATTTGCCTGATTCCATGTGAACGCCCGGTGAATTGTGACACCCGGTTGTCATTTGGCACCATCGTCGTGGAAATGTTCGTAGACCAGCCGGGCCACCGTCTCGGAAATCCCGGCGACGGCCATCAGGTCGTTGATGCCCGCGCGCGAGACGGCCTTCGCGGTGCCGAAATGCGTCAGCAGCGCGCGCTTGCGCGTCGGCCCGATGCCGGCGATTTCGTCGAGCGGGTTCTTGACCATCTCCTTCTTGCGGCGGGCGCGATGCGAGCCGATCGCAAAACGGTGCGCTTCGTCGCGCAGTCGCTGAATGAAGTAGAGCACCGGATCGCGCGGCGGCAGCGTGAAGCTGTCGCGGCCAAGCGCGAAGAAGCGTTCGCGTCCGGCGTCGCGGTCGACACCCTTGGCGACGCCGATCGCGGTGACGCAGTCTTCGACATCTAGCTCCTTCAGGATGGCCCGCACGGCGGTCATCTGCCCCTGGCCGCCGTCGATGAGGATCACATCCGGCCAGGCGGGGAAAGCGCCGTCGTCAGACTCTACGGTCCGGTCCGGCTTGCCTTCTTCCTTCAGCAGTCGCGAGAACCGCCGCGTCATCACTTCCCGCATCATGCCGAAGTCGTCGCCCGGCGTAATGTCGGTCGATTTGATGTTGAACTTGCGGTACTGGCCTTTGACGAAACCTTCCGGCCCCGCCACCACCATGCCGCCGACGGCATTGGTGCCCATGATGTGGGAGTTGTCGTAGATCTCGATGCGGCGCGGTGCGCGCTCCAGTTTGAAGGTTTCCGAGAAGCCTTCGAGCAGGCGGGATTGCGAGGCGGTTTCCGCCAGCTTGCGGCCATGGGCTTCGCGCGCATTGGCGAGCGCATGATCGACGAGATCCTTCTTCTCGCCGCGCTGCGGCACCTGGATCGCGACCTTGTATCCGGACTTTTCGCTCAGCGCCTGGCCGAGCAGTTCCTGCTCCTCCACCGCCTCGCAGAGAAGGATCTGCCGGGGACAGGGCTTGTCGTCGTAGAACTGTGCCAGGAACTGCGAGAGCACCTCCGCTGTCGGCAGCGACGGGTCGGCCTTCGGGAAATAGGCGCGGTTGCCCCAGTTCTGACCGGTGCGGAAGAAGAAGACCTGGATGCAGGATATGCCGCCCTCGTGATGGATCGCGAAGACATCGGCCTCCTCGACACCGGCGGGATTGATGCCCTGGTGGCTCTGGACGTGGCTGAGCGCTGCCAGCCGGTCGCGGTAAAGGGCGGCCCTCTCGAAGTCGAGGTTCTCCGAAGCCTCGCCCATGGCAGCCGCAATGGTTGCCTTCACCGCCTGGCTCTTGCCCGACAGGAAGTCCTTGGCTTCGCGCACCAGTTCCGCATAGTCGGGGTCGCTGATTTCGCGGGTGCAGGGCGCCGAACAGCGCTTGATCTGGTAGAGCAGGCAGGGGCGCGTCCGGGTCTCAAAGACGCTGTCGGTACAGGTCCTGAGCAGGAAGGCGCGCTGCAGCGAATTGATCGTTCGCCCGACGGCACCAGCCGACGCGAAGGGGCCGAAGAAGTCCCCCTTGCGGCTGCGTGCGCCGCGGTGCTTGTAAAGCGCCGGCGCCCGGCTGTCGCCCGTCACCAGAATATAGGGAAACGACTTGTCGTCGCGCAAAAGCACGTTGAAGCGCGGCCGGAGGCGCTTGATCAGGTTCGCTTCGAGCAGCAGCGCCTCGATCTCGGTGCGCGTCGTCACGAACTCCATGTTGGCGGTCTCGCGCACCATGCGCGCGATGCGGTTGGAATGGCCGCGTCCCTGGGCATAGTTGCTGACGCGCTTCTTCAGGCTGCGCGCCTTGCCGACATAGAGAACGTCGCCGGTCTCGTTGAACATGCGGTAGACGCCAGGGCCGTTTGGCAGGAGCTTGACGAAGGCCTGGATCAGCTCTGCGCCCTTCAAGCCTTCCATTTCGGCGCGATTCTCGTTCCACTCGACGGGTGGCGTGGCACTCGTGCTTTCTGTGACCTCGATCAGATCGTCGTCGTCTTCCGCTTCGCTGCCGTCATAGAGGATGCCGCCGTCTGTCGGCACGCGTCCGTTCATTCCACTATCTCCCTGATGTCGGGCGTTTCCCAGGCGAGGTGCTGGCCCCCGTCGAGCGCGATCATCTGTCCGGTAATCGACGGCGTGTCGAACAGGAAGCGGATCGTCCGTCCGAATTCGTCGAGCGTCGGCCCGCGTCTGAGAATCAGGGCTTCGACCTGCGCCTCAAAATCCTGCGGGTCCTGCCGCTCGTTTGGCAAAGTCGGCCCGGGGCCGATACCGTTGACGCGGATGCGCGGGGCGAGCGCCTGCGCCATCGTCCGGGTAGCGGTCCAAAGCGCCGACTTCGACAACATATAGGAATAAAAGCGCGGATTGGGAGCCCAGACGCGCTGGTCGATCACGTTGACAATGAGTCCATTGGCGTCCGCCGGAAGCAGTTCAGCGAAATCGCGCGCCAACAGGGAAGGGGCCTTCACATGCAGGGCGAAGTGCTGATCCCAGATTGATTCGTCGAAAGCGTCGAGGCTGTCCTTCTTGAAGACCGAGGCATTGTTGACGAGCAGGTTCAGCGGGCCAAGCGCCTCTGCGGCGCGTGCGATGAGCGTCGAAGTCTCCGCCGTATCGGTGAGGTCGGCGCGAAGCGCGATGGCCTTCGTTCCACCTTTCGAGAGTGCTTCGACCAGAGCTTCCGCTTCGTCAAATGAGGCGTCGGCATGAATGGCGACCGAAAAGCCATGGGCCGCGAGGTCCTCAACTATAGCTTTGCCGATCCGCTTGGCGCCCCCGGTCACGAGGGCGGCCTTCCGTGCTTTCTTCAACGTTTCATCCCGCTTTTTCGAATCTTCGCGTCAGCCGACCAAGATATAGGCAAGAAACGTGAGCCTGAAACACTCCCTGACAGTTCCTTGCCGAAAAATTAATGGAATTGGCGTAAATTGTATTATTTTTTATGTGTATAGTATATCTTTCGTTAATCTTGAATCATGGTTAATAAATCCCCTGTTGCGCCAAGGCAACATCAAATTTCGGGCGTGTTTGTGCCACCAAAATTTCACATTTTGGCTCTTGTGAATCCGCATTTGCTGACCAATTTCAGCTCAACCGGGCGGGTTAATTGAAAGTTGTCCGATGTTTCACTGTGGGACCCCAAGCCCAAGGGGCATCGGTACGAAAAGGAGAATATTTATGCGTACGCTCACCACCACCCTCATGGCTTCGGCTATGACCCTCATCGCCTTCCAGGCCGCCCAGGCTGCTGATGCGATCGACGAAGTTCCGGCTGCTCCGCAGGCCGAATACACCGAGCCGGCGCAGAAGAACTGGTCGGGCGCCTATGTCGGTGGTACCGCCGATTGGCACCATGGTCAGTTTGACGCGACCGGCAGCAACACGGCAGCCGGCTTCGGCGGCGGTCTCTACGGCGGCTACAACATGCAGAGCGGCCAGATCGTATACGGCGGCGAAGCGGATGTCGGCTACTCCGGTCAAGATTCGAGCAAGGGCAACCTGCGCATGAAGCAGGGCGTCAACGGCTCGCTGCGCGCACGCGTCGGCGTCGATCTGAACCCGGTTCTGCTTTACGGCACCGCCGGTCTCGCCGTCGGCCAGGCCAAGGGCACAGTTGGTGGCGCTTCCGACAAGAACACCATGGTCGGCTGGACTGCAGGTGCCGGCGCGGAAACCTTTGTCACCGACAACATCACCGCACGCGTCGAGTACCGTTACACGGACTACGGCTCGAAGGACTTCCGGATGGGCGGCACCAACGTCTCCTCCGGTTACGACGAACACAGCGTTCGCGTCGGTATGGGCGTGAAGTTCTGATCGGCTCTCGCCGGATCAAACAAGAAGGCCGGGGCGACCCGGCCTTTTTTGTGCGCGTTTCCTACGCTTTGAACTTGGAATAGTCGGGAAAGTGCTTTTCGAACTTCGCCGGCCAGTTCTTGAGTTTGGCGCGACCCTTCTGCCATTCGCCGGCAAAGCGCAACTCGATGTAGCGCAGCATCGCCGCAAGGGCGAAATGGCCGCCATGGAGCTTGGCTCCGGTCTTCGGCAGGTTGGCGTTCAGATGGTCGAGGCTGCGTTCGACCTTTTCCCATTGCCGGTCGATCCAGGGCTGATGCACCTTCTCCGGCGGGTGTGAACGTTTCTCGTAGACGATCGCCAGCAGGCTGTCGCAGACACCGTCGCACAAAGCTTCGAGGATCTCGACATCGGTCCGCTTGCCCGCGTTCTTCGGGTAAAGCTTGCCCTTCGTTTCCCGATCGATGAAGTGCATGATCGCGCGACTGTCATAGACCGAACGCCCGTCGTTAAGGATGAGTGTCGGTATCTTGCCGAGCGGATTGTTGCCGATCAGTTCGGGTGGATTGGCTCCGGTGTCGGTCAGCACGCTGTCGGCCGAGAACCCGGCATAATGCGCCGCCATCCGAACCTTGTTCGAATAGGGCGAGGCAGGAGAGTACAGTATCTTCATCGAGCGTCTTTCTTCTGGTCCAGAGCAATTCCGACAAGAGTGCGAAGCGGAATTGCGTCCGGAATTGCCTAAGAACAAATACCTATGGAGCCGGAGGCAGTGAAACGCTGTCTTTCCTGCATGCCTGGCGATCGACCGCCGGGCATGATCGGAAATTCAGCGACTTGTCGAAGCAGATCCGGATTTCTTCGAGCATGTTGCCTTCGCACGTGACCGCGACCGCGTCTTTTGTCATGCCAGGGTTTTTGGCGGCGAGCGCACTTTCGATCGCGTTGACGGACATGTTCGTTTGTTGCCGGGGCGGGGAGAGTTCTGCTGGTAGCGCGAGCCTGTTCCAGGCCGCGCGTGTGACGGCGAAATAGTCCTCCTGACTGAGCCCGGAACAGGTGCCGTGCTTGCGCCACTGATGGCCGATCAGGCCCATCGACGGAATGAGATCGAGATACTGCTTGCCGAGCGAGGAGGGCACACGGTCCGATTGCCGCGTCGGGCAGAAATCCGGGTATCCTTTTTCGTTCTGAGGCCATAGGCCGTGCACAATCAGGCCGCGGTTGCCGCCGATTTCGCATTGGCTGGATTTTCCGTTGGGATCGTTGTCGCCGCACCAGGTCGGCGACCAAGAGAGCGAAAGCACATAGAAATCGAATCCGCTGCCGACCGGCACCGCGGCGATCGCTTTTGCAGGTTTCGTCTCGGCAGCCGGCGGCGCCTTCTCGGTACTCTGATCGCTGCAGCCGGCCAGGCTAGCCGCAACGAGAAGCGCCGGCAGAAGCCGGCGCGCATTCCGGATTGCTTTCATGATTAGCGGAGCGAGGCGCAATGCGCGCCATAGACATACCAGGGATCAAGCCCGCCGACGCAGAACTCGATGCTTCTGCCGACGCCGGCAAAGCCCCAGGGGCGTTCGATGAGGTAGTAGAGCGAGCGCTGCTGGCCGTCGGTCATGACCGCCGTAGCATAGCAATATTCACGCTCGACCAGATGAGTCTCATCGCGGAACTCTTGCCGGTTCTGTCCCATGTTGCGGATATCGGCGATCGACAGATTGGCGTGCAGGTAGTTCGCATCCCGGTATTCGAAGCGCGAAGTGATGAAACCGAGCACCGAGGACTCGCTGCAAACACCTGCGTTATAGGATTGGACCTGGCCGCTGCCGATATAGTCGGCGGCGGATGCGCCCGGCGCTGCGGCGGCGGCGAGGGAAAGCGAGATGAGAAGCGTTGCTGCGAGCGTGCGAGTCATGGGCGTCTCCCTATATCGTCACAGGAGATTGCGGTGTGTCGCGCCCGTCCGTCAAGCCCCTCGGGTTGCCTGTTCTTCACCGCGCAGCCAGAAGCAGCGGGCGGAGGCGAAGCGATCCTGCGCCAACCGTGCTTTCAGGAACGGCAGCAGCAGATCGAGTTCGCCCTTCAGCGTGAAGGGCGGATTGACGATGATGAGACCGGAGCCCGAAAGGCCCGTGGTTTCGCGGTCGCTCCGGACCGACAGTTCGGCGCAGAGCATCTTCGGAATCTCGAGCGCCTTCAGTGCTTCGTGGAAACCCTTGATCGGCGCGCCCTGCTTCAAAGGATACCAGAGGCAATAGATGCCGCCGGCAAAGCGCCGGTAGGCGCGCGCCAGGCCATCGGCGAGGCGTTCGTATTCGCCTTCCTTTTCAAAGGGCGGATCGACGAGGATCAGCCCGCGCTTCTCTTTCGGTGGCAGGTGGGCGCCGAGCGCCAGCCAGCCGTCCAGTTCGGTGATCCGGCTCTGGAAGTCGCCGTCGAAAAGCCGATGCAGGGTTTCATAGTCGTCCGGGTGCAACTCCATGGCAGACAGCCGGTCCTGCGGACGGAAGAGCATGCGCGTAAGCTTCGGCGAGCCGGGATAAAGCTTCAGCTCGCTGCCGGGATTGAGCGTACGGATGGTTTCGAGATACGGGGCGAGGATCGCAGCGATTTCGGCGGGTAGATCACCCTCGAGAAGCCGGCCGACGCCGTCGCGCCATTCCCCGGTCTTTTGCGCTTCTTCGCTCGATAGGTCGTAAAGCCCGGTGCCGGCATGGGTGTCGAACACGCGAAACGCCTTCTCCTTCTGTTGAAGATAGCTGACGAGCCGCGCCAGCACCGCGTGCTTCAGGACGTCGGCGAAATTGCCCGCGTGGTAGATGTGCCGATAGTTCATGAGCGCCGCCGATGGCTGGATCAATTATGACGATGGGTGAACGATTGGCTCTTTGAGCCCGTTTGTCGATGCCATATAGAAAAGCCATGAACGTTGCGACCCCCATCAAAGCAGAAAAATCGATCGGCCATTCGGTCTGTCCGCACGACTGTCCCTCCGCTTGCGCGCTGGAAGTGGATCTGACTGCCGAAGGGCGGATCGGCCGCGTGCGTGGCGCTTCCGCCAACACCTATACCGCCGGTGTGATCTGCGCCAAGGTGGCGCGCTATTCCGAGCGCATCTATCATCCGGCCCGTCTCATGGTGCCGCAGCGCCGCAAGGGTGCCAAGGGCGAGGGGAACTGGCAGGACGTCAGCTGGGAAGCGGCGCTCGACGAGATCGCCGACCAGTTCATCCGCGCCGAGCAAAAGCATGGCGCAGAGGCCGTCTGGCCATATTTCTACGCAGGCACGATGGGCCAGGTGCAGCGCGATTCCATCGAGCGCCTGCGCCACGCCAAGCGTTACTCCGGCTTCTTCGGCTCGATCTGCACCAACATGGCCTGGACCGGCTTCGCCATGGCGACCGGCGCCTTGCGCGGACCTGATCCGCGCGAGATGGCCAAGGCCGATTGCGTGGTGATCTGGGGGACGAACGCTGTCGCGACCCAGGTCAACGTAATGACGCACGCGGTGAAGGCCCGCAAGGATCGCGGCGCAAAGATCGTCGTCATCGACATCTACGACAACCCGACGGTCAAACAGGCGGATATGGGCCTGGTGCTGAAGCCCGGCACCGATGCGGCGCTGGCCTGCGCCGTCATGCACATCGCCTTTCGCGACGGCCATGCCGACCGGGCCTATATGACGGAATTCGCCGACGACCCAGCCGGCCTCGAAGCGCATCTCAAGTCGCGCGGGCCGGACTGGGCTTCCGCCATCACCGGTCTTTCGGTCGAGGAAATCGAAGCCTTCGCCAAGCTCGTCGGCACGACGCCGCGCACCTACTTCCGCCTCGGCTACGGCTTTACCCGCCAGCGCAACGGTTCGGTCGCCATCCATGCGGCGGCCTCCGTCGCCACCGTTCTTGGCTCCTGGAAGCATGAAGGCGGCGGTGCCTTCCACTCCAACAACGACATCTTCAAGCTCGACAAGCGCGAACTGATCGGCTCAGCCTTCCACGATCCGGATGTCCGCATGCTCGACCAGTCGCAGATCGGCCGCGTGCTGACCGGTGATGCCGAGGCGCTGCGCCACCGTGGTCCAGTGACCGCGATGCTGATCCAGAACACCAATCCGGTGAACGTCGCGCCGGAACAGCGGCTGGTGAAGCGTGGCTTCCTGCGCGATGATCTCTTCGTCGCGGTGCACGAGCAGTTCATGACCGATACGGCGGCGGTCGCCGATATCGTGCTGCCGGCCACCATGTTCCTCGAACATGACGATCTCTATCGTGGCGGCGGTCACCAGCACATCCTGATCGGCCCCAAGGTGGTGGAACCGCCGTCGTCCGTGCGCACCAATCTCTTCGTCATCGAGGAACTGGCCAAGCGCTTGGGCGTTGCCGACCATGCCGGCTTCGGCCTGACGGAGCGCCAGCATATCGACCGGCTGCTTGCCAACTACGGCATCGGCTACGAGGAGATGAGACAAGAGAAGTGGCTGGACTGCCAGCCGGCATTCGAAGACGCGCACTATCTCAAAGGCTTCGGTCATCCGGACGGCAAGTTCCGCTTCAAGCCGGACTGGACGGGAACGCCGGCGGCGAACCGGCCGCCGAAGTCCATGGGCATTCAGGGGCCGCATGCAGCGCTGCCGGAGTTTCCTGACCATGTCGACCTGATTGAGGTCGCTGATGCCGAGCATCCCTTCCGCCTCGCGACCTCGCCGGCCCGTTCCTTCCTCAACTCGACCTTTGCCGAGACGCCGTCCTCGATTCAGAAGGAAGTGCGTCCGGAAGTGATGCTCCATGCCGAAGACGCCGAGGCACTCGGCATCGCCGATGGCGATATCGTTCAGCTCGGAAACCAGCGTGGTGAGATCCGCCTGCATGCGAAGATCGGTGGGGGAACGCGCCGCGGCGTTGTGATCGCAGAAGGGCTCTGGCCGAACGGCGCCCATCTCGAAGGGGAAGGGATCAACGTGCTGACCGGTGCCGATGCGGTGGCGCCCTATGGCGGTGCCGCCTTCCACGACAACCGGGTTTGGGTCAGGATGGCGCGCTAAATCAGGTTGTTCAACGGCAGACGGAAATCCTCCATGAGCGGCGACCACCACCATGCAGATGTCGGTAGCACGCCGGTCTCGAGGCTCTGGGCGGCGCTCGGCCTGACCGGCGGCTTCATGCTGGCGGAGGTCGTCGGCGGTGTCCTGACCGGCAGCCTGGCGCTGATATCCGACGCCATGCACATGTTGACCGACACGGCCGCTCTTGCGATCGCGCTCGTCGCCATCCATGTGGGCCGGCGTCCGTCCGACCTGCTGCGCACCTACGGTTATGCGCGTTTCGAAATCCTGGCGGCCGCCTTCAACGCGCTGCTCTTGCTCGCCGTTGCCTTCTACATTCTCTACGAAGCCTGGAAGCGGCTGTCGGAGCCGCAGGAGATCCAGTCGGGCGGCATGCTGGTGATCGCCGTCATCGGCCTTCTCGTCAATCTCGCCTCGATGCGGCTCCTGACGAGCCACAAGGACGAGAGCCTCAACGTCAAGGGTGCCTATCTCGAGGTCTGGTCGGACATGCTCGGCTCGCTCGCCGTCATCGTCGGTGCCGCGGTCATCTGGTTCACCGGCTGGAAATGGGTGGACTCCCTGCTCGCCGTCGGTATCGGCTTCATGGTCTTCCCGCGCACCTGGGTGCTGCTGAAGGAGTGCATCAACATCCTGCTCGAAGGCGTGCCGCCGGGCGTGCGGCTCGCCGATGTCCACGCGACGATCGCCGCCGTGCCCGGTGTCGCCTCGGTGCATGATCTTCACCTCTGGGCAATCACCCAAGGCCAGCCGTCGTTGACGGCCCATGCGGTGCTTGCCGAGGGCGCCGATGGTGAAACGGTGCGCCGGGCGATCGAAAAGCGGTTGCGCGAAGCGTTCGACCTGCACCACACGACATTGCAGATGGAGCGCGAAGACCGCGCGACAACGGAACACATTCACTAGAGGCAGCAGCGACCGGGTTCCCCCCCGCCAACGAAGGATTTCGCATGAGCACACATCACGATCCACGCGTCAGGATCATCGGTCGCCGCACGCTTTGGGACGGGTTCATCCATCTTGAGGAAGTGACGCTCGAACAGGACATGTCGAACGGCGTGACCGCGACCTTGAAGCGCGAGGTTCACGATCATGGCAGTGCGGCGACCATCCTGCTCGTCGACACCAAGCGGCAAAGCGTGGTGCTTGTGCGGCAGCTGCGCGTTCCCGTGCTCTTGCAGGGGGACGAGGCCTACATGATCGAAGCGGTGGCCGGGTTGCTGGACGATGACACCCCGGAAGTTGCGATCGCCCGCGAGGCGTTGGAAGAGACCGGCTACCATGTCGAAGGCGCCACCCACCTTTTTGATGCCTATATGAGCCCGGGCGCGCTCACCGAACGCACGAGCTTTTTCGTCGGCCGCATCGACGTCACCGAAAAGCGCGGGGATGGCGGCGGGCTTGCACATGAGGGGGAGGACATCGAAGTTCTCGAAATACCGCTTGATCAGGCCTTCGCCATGATCGCGGCCGGCGAGATTTGCGACGCCAAGACGATCATGCTGTTGCAATGGGCTAAGCTCAACCGCAACGAACTCATCGACTAAATCATTGTTTTATAAGAAGATAATTTATTACGGATATTTCACTTTTTGATCCGTATCGGGTAAGCTAAAGCGCTGATGTTCTCATCATTGACATGGGCGCCCCATGACATCCTCCCTTTCGGAAAGCGCAACCGACGACGAGCAGCAGGCGGAGGGGGGCTGGATTTCCTTCCTGCGCCGCAACCGTCGCTCTCTTTCGGCCGCTGGTACGCTATTTGTGATCGCTCTCTTCGGCTTTGCGATCTTTCACCTGACATCCGAAGTTCAGTACGATGAAGTCGTCCAAGCCTTGGCAGATACGCCCTGGGCGTCGCTTGCGGCGGCGGTGTTCTTCACGGCGCTGAGCTTCCTGGCGCTGACCTTCTATGACGTCGGCGCGCTCGATTATGTCCGGCGCAAGCTGCCCTATGCCGATGTGGCGCTGACGGCCGCTTGCGCCTATGCGGTCGGCAACACCGCCGGTTTTGGCGCCTTGAGCGGTGGCGCGATCCGCTACCGGTCCTATTCCCGCCTCGGCATCGAGCCGGAAAATATTGCCCGGATCATTGCCTTCGTGACGCTTGCCTTTGGGCTCGGCCTTCTGACGGTGACCTGCCTCAGCCTGCTGGCGGTCGGCGAATATGTGGCGCCGATGACCGGGCTCGATCCGCTTTTGCTGCGCCTGATCGCCGTCGTCATCCTCGGCGGGTTGTTCACCGTGTTCTTCCTTGCGCGCGACGGCCGCGAGGTCAGCCTCGGACGCCTGACATTGCGGCTGCCGGATTCGCGCACGGTCTCGCGCCAGTTCCTGGTGACCGCGCTCGATCTCGCCGCTTCGGCAACCGTCCTCTATGTGCTCCTGCCGGCCGGCACCATCTGCTGGCCGGCTTTCCTCGCCGTCTACTCGCTCGCCGTCGGCGTCGGTGTTCTCAGTCACGTTCCAGCCGGCCTCGGCGTCTTCGAGACGATCATCATCGCGACGCTCGGCCACAACACCGATGTCGACACCATTCTCGGCGCGCTGGTTCTCTATCGCGTGATCTATCACGTGCTGCCGCTGGTGATTGCGATCGCCGTCGTTATCGGCATCGAGCTCCGCCAGCTCTCCGGCCATCCGGTCGCCTCAAGTGTGCGGCGCGTTGGCGGCCGGATGACGCCGCTGCTGCTGGCGACGCTCGGCGTCGTGCTCGCGATCATGCTGGTGCTTTCGAGCGTGACGCCGACACCCGACGAAAATCTGGCCTTTCTTGAAAGCCTGCTGCCCCTGCCGATCGTCGAGGGCGCCCATTTCCTCGCAAGCCTGCTCGGCCTTGCGCTCGTCGTCGTCTCCCGCGGCCTGGCGCTGCGCCTGGATGGTGCCTGGTGGGCGTCGATCGTGATTGCGATCGCCGCACTCCTGCTGTCGCTGATCAAGGCGATCGCGGTGGTGGAAGCGGGCATGCTCGCCTTCTTTCTCCTGGGGCTGCTCGTCAGCCGTCGCCTGTTCGTCCGTCCGGCATCCCTCTTTGGCCAGGCGCTCACCATACCGTGGCTGACGGCGCTTGGGGTCATCTGCCTCGGCGGACTGGTCGTCCTGCTCTTCGTCTACCGCGATGTCGAATACAGCCACGAGCTCTGGTGGCAGTTCGAATTTTCGGCCGAGGCGCCGCGTGGGCTGCGGGCGCTCCTTGGCGTCACCATCGGTGCCAGCATGCTTGCGATCTGGAGCCTGATGCGCCCGGCAACCGGGGCGGCGGAGCCCGCGTCCGACGATGCGATGGAGCGCGCCTTGGCGATCGTCGAGGCGCAAAACATGTCCGACGCCAATCTGGTGCGCATGGGCGACAAGAGCATCCTGTTCTCGGCCGACCGGCGGGCCTTCATCATGTACGGGCAGCGGGCCCGTTCCTGGATTGCGCTCTTCGATCCGGTCGGACCAATCGACGCCTGGCCGGAACTGATCTGGCATTTCATCGAGAAGGCGCGAGCCGCCGGCTGTCGTGCGGTTTTCTACCAGGTGTCGGCCGAAGGGCTTGCCTACTATGCCGATGCGGGGCTGCGCGCCTTCCGGCTCGGTGAACTGGCGCGCGTCGATCTCGCCCGTTTCGAGATGAAGGGCGGCAAGTGGGCAAACTTGCGCCAGCAGGTCAGCCGCGCCCAGCGCGACGGGCTGGAGTTCCAGGTCGTGCCGCCGGCGGACGTTCCTGAAATCATGGCCGACCTGACGGCTGTTTCCGATGCCTGGCTCGCCCATCACAACGCCAAGGAAAAGGGCTTCTCGCTCGGCGCCTTCGATCCGGACTATCTGACGGAGCAGCCGGTTGCGATCCTCACATGTAACGGACGCATTGTCGCTTTCGCCAATATCCTCGTGACCGGGACGAAGGAGGAGGGCACCGTCGATCTGATGCGCTTCTCGCCGGACGCGCCGAAGGGAGCCATGGATTTCCTCTTCGCCCAGGTAATGGAATATCTGAAGGGGGAGGGGTTCCGCGCCTTCAATCTCGGCATGGCACCCCTGTCCGGCATGTCGACGCGCCAGATCGCGCCGGTGTGGGACCGGGCCGGCCGTACCTTCTTCGAACACGGCGAGCGCTTCTACAACTTCAAGGGCCTGCGCGCCTTCAAGTCGAAGTTTCATCCGCAGTGGCAACCGCGCTATCTTGTCGCCAGTGGCGGCATCAATCCGATCCTCGCCTTGATGGATGCGACATTCCTGATCGGCGGCGGTCTCAAGGGAGTGGTGAAGAAATGATCCGTGTCGCGAACGCCTGGAAATGCCTCACCTCGGCGGCGTTGCTGCTTTCGGTTTCCATTCTTCCTGCTGCCGCGGAAGACGCGCCGAAGAGCTACGATACCGGGATGATCCCGTCGCCGCGCATCATGTTGCCCAAGGAAAAGGCGACCGCACTGGTCGTGCTGCTTTCGGATGCTTCAGGCTGGACGGACAAGGAGCAGGCGGTCGCTGATACGCTCACCGGTGACAAGACCATCGTCATCGGTGTTGATCTCGAGGCTTATCTCGCGTCGCTCGCCAAGGATGACGGCGACTGCATCTACATGGTCTCCGATATCGAATCGCTCAGCCAGCAGGTACAGCGCGCCATCGGCAGCGATGCCTACCAACTGCCGATCGTTGCCGGTGTCGGCGCCGGTGGCGCCATGGCGCTCGCGATTGCCGCCCAGACGCCGCCAGCCACGATCGGCCAGACGCTGGCGGTCGATCCGGAGGAGGGCATCGCGCTCAGGAAACAGCTCTGCACTCCGGCCGATAAGGTGAAGAAAGGCGACCGCATGGTCTATGGCTTGACCGATGGTGCCTTGCCGGACCCGGTCTCCGTCGTCTTCTCGCCGGCAGCCTCCGCGGATGGGCGCTCGCATGTGGCCGCGCTTATCGCAAAGCATCCGGATGTCGATCAGGAAGACAGTGACGATGATGCCTTCACGGCATTGTCCGACCATCTCTCGGATATCATCGACAGCGAAAGCGACGCCGGCAACCCGTTCGGCCTGCCGCTGACCATTCTCGACGCCAAGCCGACGCGCGATACGATGGCGGTGATCTATTCGGGTGACGGCGGCTGGCGTGACATCGACAAGGAAGTCGGCGACGTCCTCCAGCAGCAGGGGGTGCCGGTCGTCGGCTTCGATTCCCTGCATTATTTCTGGTCGGAACGCGATCCCCAGGCGACGGCGGACGACCTTGCCAAAGTGATGAGCTACTACCGCAAGCACTGGAACGTGCGCAACGTACTGCTGATCGGCTATTCCTTCGGTGCCGACGTTCTGCCGCGAACCTTCAACCTGCTGCCATCAGGCGAAAAGGCGCATGTCCGCCAGGTGACGCTGATGGCGCTGTCGCACTTGGTCGACTACAAGGTGTCGGTGCTCGGCTGGCTGGGTGCGGAAGGCGATGGCAAGGGCGGCGATCCGCTCGACGACATCAAGCGCATCGATCCGGCGCTGGTGCAATGCATCTACGGCACCGACGAAGAGGATGATGCCTGCCCTGAATTGAAGGGAACGGGCGTCGACATCATCGGCATCGACGGTGGCCATCACTTCGACGAGGACTATCCGGCATTGACGCGGCGTGTGCTCGATGCGCTCGATCGCAGGCTGGCGTCGGCGAAGTGATGAATTGATCCAGCGCATCTTCCGCTTCCAGTAATTTCACTGAAAGCGGGGTGCTCTAATCAGGCGGCAGGCGAGATCAGCGTGGCGGTTGCTTCGGCAGCGCTATGGCTCACCGCGCGACCATCTTCCATGCGCACCTTGCCCTCGGCCATCAGCCGGAGCGCCATCGGATAGGTGCGGTGCTCGACGGTCAGCACCCGCGCTGCAAGGCTTTCGGATGTATCGCCGGGGAGAACCGGCACCACTGCCTGCGCGAGGATCGGGCCTTCGTCCATGCCTTCGGTCACGAAGTGCACCGTGCAGCCGGCGACCTTCATGCCGGCGTCGATCGCCCGCTGATGGGTGTGCAAGCCGGGGAAGAGCGGCAGCAGCGAGGGGTGGATGTTGAGGATCCGCCCTTGATGGCGCTGGATGAAGGTTGCCGAAAGCAGCCGCATATAGCCGGCCAGGCAGATGATATCCGGCGATAGGCGATCGAGCTCGGCAAGGATTGCCGCCTCGTGGGCGTCCTTGCTGTCGAAATCCTTGCGCAGGAAACTGCGTGTGGCAATACCGAGTGCTGCCGCCTTGACGAGGCCGCCGGCATCCGCCTTGTCGGCGATGACCGCAACGATCTCGGCGGGAAAACCTGGCTCGGCCGCGGCTTTCGCCAGCGCCAGCATGTTGGAGCCGCCACCCGAAATGAAGACGACGACCCGCTTCTTGCCCGTCGAGACCTCAGTCGTCATAGGGCGAGGGTGCCCTTGTAGATCGTGCCGGCAGCACCTTCGTCGCGCGCGACCATCCGGCCGAGCGTGAAGACGGTTTCACCTTCGCCGGTCAGCACAGAGGCGATCTCCGCAGCCTTGTCCGCCGGGACGACGACGATCATGCCGACGCCGCAGTTGAAGGTGCGCAGCATCTCGTTGGCAGCAACGCCGCCGGTCTGTGCAAGCCAGGAGAACACCTTCGGCGCCTTGATCGCATCGAGGTCGATCTCGGCGGCGAGGTGCTTCGGCAGCACGCGCGGAATGTTCTCGGGGAAGCCGCCGCCGGTGATATGGGCGAGCGCCTTGATCGCGCCGGTCTCGCGGATCGCCTTCAAGAGCGGCTTCACATAGATGCGCGTCGGCGTCATCAGGAGATCGGCAAGCGTGCCTTCGCCGAACGGCGCGGGTGCGTCCCAGGCAAGGCCCGAGAGCGTGACGATCTTGCGCACCAGCGAATAGCCGTTGGAGTGAACGCCCGACGATGCGAGGCCGAGGATGACGTCGCCTTCGCCGATGTCTCCGGCCGGCAACAGTTGTCCGCGCTCGGCGGCACCCACGGCGAAGCCGGCAAGGTCATAATCGCCACCCGAATACATGCCGGGCATTTCGGCCGTCTCGCCGCCGATCAGCGCGCAGCCCGCTTCGCGGCAGCCGCTGGCGATGCCAGCGACGATCGCGGCACCCTGGTCCGGGTCGAGCTTGCCGGTCGCGAAATAGTCGAGGAAGAACAGCGGCTCGGCGCCCTGGACCACGAGGTCGTTGACGCACATGGCGACAAGGTCGATGCCGACAGTGTCGTGCTTGTTGGCATCGATGGCGATCTTGAGCTTGGTGCCGACGCCGTCATTGGCGGCAACCAGAACCGGGTCGGTGAAGCCTGCCGCCTTCAGGTCGAACAGACCGCCGAAGCCGCCGATCTCACCGTCGGCACCCGGACGCCTCGTCGAGCGCACATGCGGCTTGATCTTCTCGACCATCAGGTTGCCGGCGTCGATATCCACGCCCGCATCGCTATAGGTGAGGCCGTTCTTTCCCGACTGGCTCATGCTCGTTCTCCAAGGCTCGTCGTGCGACAGATATTTTGCGGATGCGATTGGCACGGCAGGCAAGGGAGTGCAAGCCGAGAGCATGCATTGGCGGCGTTTTTTCAACATTTTGCCCATATCCCACGATAGAAGCGAAGCAGCATAGCTCCAAACCGTGCGGCCTCACCCGGTTGGACTTGACCGGCGCCCGCGCCGCCCCCTATCTCCTTGCAGGGTTGTGATACGCGATCGGCGCATGCGGCGCGCCAGCGCGGGATGTGGAAAAGTGTGCGCGGTTTTCCGCCCGCATCCCGCCCTCGCTTGTGACAAGCGACCACGGTTATGATTTTAGGTCGACCCGACCTAAAATCATCGCGATCTAAAGGGAGTGTCATGGATATCAAGGTCAGCGGTTCCGGATTGCAGCGCCAGGTCATTTTCTGGCTGCTGGTGCTTGCCGCCTTCATTGCCTTCCTCATGGTTTTCAGCTCGATCCTGCTGCCGTTCCTTGCCGGCATGGCGCTTGCCTATTTCCTCGATCCGGTCGCCGACCGTCTCGAGCGGCTTGGCCTCAGCCGGTTGATGGCGACGGTCGTCATCCTGATCGGCTTCGTCGTGGTCTTCGTGCTGGCGCTCATGGTCATCATTCCTGTTGTCGTCAGCCAGGCCTCGGATTTCATCGCGAACATCCCCGGCTACGCCGCCAAGCTGCAAGTGCTGGTCAACGAAGCGCAGACGCGCCTGATCCCCGATTGGCTGGCGAGCCAGATGCCGTCGCTCAAGCAGAGCTCCGGCAAACTGCTGGAGCAGGGGGCGGCATTCGTCGGTACGCTCTTCCAGCAGATCTGGAACTCCGGCGTGGCGCTGCTCGATGTCATTTCGCTGCTGGTCGTTACCCCTGTCGTCGCCTTCTATATTCTGCTCGACTGGGACCGGATGGTGGAGAAGGTCGATAGCTGGGTTCCGCGCGACTACGTCTCGGACGTGCGCCAGATCGCCCGCGACATGAACACGACGATCGCCGGCTTCGTGCGCGGGCAGGGCTCGCTCTGCGTCATCCTTGGCCTCTATTACGGTATCGGCCTGTCGCTGGTCGGTCTCAATTTCGGCCTGCTGATCGGCCTCTTCGCCGGCATGATCAGCTTCATTCCCTATGTCGGATCCATGGTCGGCCTGGTGCTCGCTGTTGGCGTTGCCCTGGTGCAGTTCTGGCCGGACTATCTTTGGATCGGCCTCGTGCTTGCAGTTTTCTTCAGCGGTCAGTTCATGGAGGGCAACATCCTCCAGCCGAAGCTGGTGGGTAAAAGCGTCGGCCTGCATCCGGTCTGGCTGATGTTTGCGCTCCTTGCCTTCGGCGCGCTCTTCGGCTTCGTCGGTCTGCTGGTGGCGGTGCCGGCAGCAGCCGCCATCGGCGTGCTTGTCCGCTTCGGCATCCAGCGGTACCTTGATAGCGACCTCTATCACGGGCACGGCAAGGCCGTGGAAAAGAAGGCGAAGAGCGACAAGGCCGCCTGATTTCCGACGATTGTCCCGAGTACAGCATGACAAAACGCCCATTCGAACAAATACCCCTGGCCTTCGGCCACGACCCGGCGACGGGCCGTGAGGACCTGCTCGTCTCCGACAGGCTGAGCGCTGCGATCGCCATCGTCGACCACTGGCCGGACTGGCCGTCGCCGGTCGTCATCATCGCCGGGCCCGTCGGCTCCGGCAAATCGCATCTCGCCAGCATCTGGAAAGAGCGGGCAGGGGCCGAAACGATCCATCCGCTCGCCGGCTCGGATGCCGCGCTGATTGCGGCGGAGAAGCCTGTCCTCTTCGAGGACGCCGACCGCAGTGGCTTTGACGACACGACGCTTTTCCACGTCATCAACAACGTGCGCCAGCATGGCACCGGTCTCCTGATGACGACGCGGCTATGGCCGATGTCCTGGCCGGTGACGCTGCCGGATCTGCGCTCGCGCCTGAAGGCGGCGACCATCGTCGAGATCGGCGAGCCGGATGACGAGTTGCTGACGCAGGTGCTGATCAAGCTTTTCGCCGACCGCCAGCTCTTCGTCGACGAGCGGCTCGTGGGCTATATCGTTCAGCGCATGGAGCGGTCGCTGGAGGCGGCGCAGACGATCGTCGAGCGCATCGACCATCTGGCACTTTCCCGCGGAACGAAGCTCAGCCGGGCACTTGCTTCCGAAGTTCTCGAAGAACTGGGGAATCGGCGGCGGTCCGATTGACTGTCACAGAACCGTCGTCAAACTGAGATAGCCGGTGCAACCGGAGCAATGGGATCGAATGAGCATGGATAACGCGGTATCGGCGGTGAACGAAAACCAGGCGGCAGTGGAGGACATCGATCTGCTGACCAGCCCGCGGCGCTTCATCAACCGCGAATTCTCCTGGCTGCAGTTCAATCGTCGCGTGCTCGAAGAAACGCTGAATACGGCACATCCGCTGCTGGAGCGGATTCGCTTCCTGTCGATCTCCGCTGCCAACCTCGACGAGTTCTTCATGGTGCGCGTTGCGGGCCTGGAAGGGCAGGTGCGCCAGGGCCTTTCCATGCGCTCGCCCGATGGTAAGACGCCGGTCGAACAGCTCGAAGACATCCTCAAGGAAATCGACAATCTGCAGATGGAGCAGCAGGCCTCGCTTGCGGTCCTGCAGCAGTATCTCGCCAAGGAAGACATCCTGATCGTGCGCCCGGCGTCGCTGTCGGCGCAGGACAGGAGCTGGCTTGCCAACGAGTTCGACCAGTCGATCTTCCCGGTGCTGACGCCGCTCTCGATCGATCCGGCGCACCCGTTCCCGTTCATTCCGAACTTAGGCTTCTCGATGGGCCTGCAGCTCGTCAGCAAGACTGGCCGCGAGCCGATGACCGCGCTCTTGCGCCTGCCGGTCGCGCTCGACCGCTTTATCCGGCTGCCCGACGTCAAGAACGTCATCCGCTATATTACGCTCGAAGATATGGTCAGCCAGTTCATCGATCGGCTGTTCCCCGGTTACGAGGTCAAGGGTTCCGGTACCTTCCGCATCATCCGCGACAGCGATATCGAAGTGGAGGAAGAAGCCGAAGACCTGGTGCGCTTCTTCGAAACCGCGTTGAAGCGCCGTCGCCGTGGTTCGGTGATCCGCATCGAGACCGATTCGGAAATGCCGGCGTCGCTGCGCCAGTTCGTCGTGCAGGAACTCGGCGTTCCGGAAAACCGCATCGCCGTTCTCCCCGGCCTGTTGGCGCTCAACACGCTCTCTGAAATCACCAAGGCGCCGCGCGACGATCTGCGCTTCGACCCCTACAATCCGCGCTTTCCCGAGCGCGTCCGCGAGCATGCCGGCGATTGCCTGGCGGCGATCCGCGAGAAGGACATGGTGGTCCACCATCCCTACGAATCCTTCGACGTCGTCGTGCAGTTCCTGTTGCAGGCGGCACGCGATCCTGAAGTGGTCGCCATCAAGCAGACGCTCTACCGCACCTCGAACGACAGTCCGATCGTGCGCGCGCTGATCGATGCGGCTGAAGCCGGCAAGTCGGTGACGGCGCTGGTCGAGCTCAAGGCCCGTTTCGACGAGGAGGCCAATATCCGCTGGGCGCGCGACCTCGAGCGCGCCGGCGTGCAGGTCGTTTTCGGTTTCATCGAACTCAAGACTCACGCCAAGATGTCGATGGTGGTGCGGCGTGAGGAAGGCAGGCTCAGGACCTACTGCCACCTCGGCACCGGCAACTATCACCCGGTGACGGCGAAGATCTATACCGACCTGTCGTTCTTCACCTGCAACCCGGTGATCGCCCACGACATGGCGAACATCTTCAACTTCATCACCGGCTATGGCGAGCCGGAAGCCGGCATGAAGCTCGCGGTTTCGCCGCACACGCTGCGCCCGCGCATCCTCAAGCACGTCGACGAAGAGATCGAACATGCCAAGGCCGGGCGCCCGGCGGCGATCTGGATGAAGATGAATTCTCTCGTCGACCCGGAAATCATCGACGCGCTCTACAAGGCGAGCCGCGCCGGCGTCGAGATCGACCTCGTGGTGCGCGGCATCTGCTGCCTTCGGCCGCAAGTCCCCGGGCTCTCCGACAACATCCGTGTCAAGTCCATCGTCGGCCGTTTCCTCGAACATTCCCGCATATTCTGCTTCGGCAACGGCCATGGGCTTCCATCGGAAAATGCCCTTGTCTATATCGGCTCGGCGGATATGATGCCGCGCAATCTGGACCGGCGGGTCGAGACGCTCGTGCCTCTCATCAACCGGACTGTGCACGAACAGGTTCTGTCGCAGATCATGCTGGGCAATCTCATCGACAACCAGCAGAGCTACGAAATTCTTCCTGATGGCACCTCTCGCCGGATGGAAGTCGGCAAGGACGCCGAGCCTTTCAACGCACAGCACTATTTCATGACCAATCCCAGCCTCTCCGGCCGGGGTGAAGCCCTGAAGTCCAGCGCACCGAAGCTCATAGCTGGCTGGAAGAGCGGCTGGCACAAATAAACTGGAATTGCATGGTCGAATCAGAAGCGCAGGGGCGTCTGCCCGGCATCCGCCCGGTTTCCGTTATCGATATCGGTTCGAACTCCATCCGCCTTGTCATCTATGAAGGCCTGAGCCGCTCGCCGGCCATGCTGTTCAACGAAAAGGTGATGTGCGGTCTCGGCAAGGGCATCGATGCGACCGGACGCATGGACGAAGATAGCGTCGAGCGCGCGCTCAGGGCGCTGCATCGCTTCCACGCGCTCTCGAAGCAGGCGCGTGCCATATCGATGTATGTGCTCGCCACGGCGGCAGCACGCGAAGCGAGCAACGGTCCGGCCTTCATCGAGAAGGCGGAGGCGATCCTCGGCCATAAGGTCCGTATCCTCACCGGCGAGGAGGAGGCCTATTATTCCGCGATGGGTATCGTCAGCGGCTATCACGATCCTGATGGTGTCGTCGGCGACCTTGGCGGCGGTTCCCTTGAGCTCGTCGACGTCTCGGGCACCAAGATCGGCAAGGGCATCACCCTGCCGCTCGGCGGCATCCGGCTGTTCGAACACAGCAATGGCTCGCTCACGAAAGCGCGCACCTGGGTGCGCAAGTTCATGAAGAACTCGGCCGTCCTGAGGACCGGTACGGGCCGCACCTTCTACGCCGTCGGCGGCACATGGCGCTCGATCGCCAAGCTGCACATGGAGACCCGGGACTATCCGCTGCACATGATGCAGGGCTACGAGATTTCCTACGACGAGGCGATGGCGCTGCTGCCTGAAGTGATCGAGCCGAAGAGCATCAAGCCGTCGGCCTATGCGACGATCTCGAAGAGCCGCCGCACGCTGTTGCCGTTCGGGGCGATCGCCATGCAGGAAGCCCTGTCGATCATGAAGCCGGAACGGATATCGTTCTCGGCACTCGGCGTGCGCGAAGGCTATCTGTTCTCGTTGTTGAAGGACGAGGAACGCGCCCAGGATCCGCTGCTGACGGCGGCGAACGAAATCGCCATCCTGCGCGCCCGGTCCCCGGAGCACGCCCGCGAACTGGCGGACTGGACGGGGCGCATGGTGCCGTTCTTCGGTATCGAGGAGACGGAAGAGGAAAGCCGTTATCGTCAGGCCGCGTGCCTGCTCGCCGATATCAGCTGGCGCGCGCATCCCGACTATCGCGGCCTGCAGGCGCTGAACATCATCGCCCACTCGACCTTCTCCGGTATCACCCATGCGGGCCGCGCCTATATCGCGCTTGCCAACTACTACCGCTTCGAAGGGCTGAACGATGACGGCGCCACGAACGCGCTTGCCGGTATCACCACGCCGCGCTTGCTGGAACTGGCGAAGCTGCTCGGCGGCCTGCTGCGTGTCGCCTACCTGTTCTCGGCGTCGATGCCGGGGATTACGCAGAACCTGACGTTCCGCAAATCGTCCCAGCCGGACGTGGATCTCGAGATCGTCGTTCCGGCCGCCTATTCGGAGTTTGCCGGCGAGCGGCTGGATGGGCGCCTGCAGCAACTCGGCAAGCTCACCGGCAAGAGGCTCGCTTTCCACTTCGAAAGCTGAGGCTGAGGAAAATCTTGTTTCTTGCGGAAAGGGCGCGCCAACCTGGGCTGGCGCGCCCTTTTTGATTATTCGGCCTTCAGGAAATCGCCGACTTCGAGCAGCACGAATTCATTGTCATCGGCCTTGTCGAGCGCGCGACCGGCCGAGAACGGCAGGTTGTTGTCGTTGCCGACGATGATGTGGGTCTCATTGACGCGGTCGACGTTCTCGATGGTGACGAAGGGCATGTCGTAGAAGCCTTCGCCGCCGCCCTGGCGCTTCTTGTTATCCGGGTCGGCGATTTTGAGCAGGTCGATGTACCCGATCTTGCGGACGGCCTTGCCGACATTGCTGTCGTCGAAGGCGATCTTGTAGATGCGCTTGACCTTGGAGCCGGTGGCGAAGCAGTCCGGCTTCGGGTCCTTCGGGTCGGCACACGCCTTGTCGACCGTGCCGGCGCCGTTGTCGCGTTCGATCACCAGCGCGGTCTTGTCGTCGAGCATGTTGAAGTCGCCGATCGCCTCGCCGCCTTCAGCCAGCGGATAGAGCCAGCTGCGACCGGTCCAGGCCTTGCTCGCGACATCGAGTTCGATGATGCGCAGCGCCGGGCGACCATCGGCCTGCTCGACCGTTTCGCCGTCCGTCCAGAGGGGGCCTTCGAGCAGGCCATAGAGCTTGCTGCCATCCTTGGAAAGGGCCATGCCTTCATAGCCGCCGGAGCGCTTCAGGTTGAAAGCGGGCGTCTTCTTCGACGGGTCGGCCTGCAGCGTCAGCGTCGGATTGTCGGGCGACAGGACCGGCTTGCCATCGACCGTCGTCGCAACCACGTCCGTCAGCTTGCCGTCGAGATCGAACTTGAGGATGTAGGGTCCGAATTCTTCGCCAACCCAGAAGCCGTCGGCGACCGGCTGGATCGATTCGACGTCGAAATCCGCCCCGGTGAGATAGCGCTTGTCAGAACCTTCCATGACGATCGGGAAGGGTGCCTTCTTGTCCGGGTCGGTGAGGAAGAGGGTCTTCAGCGCTTCGACCTTGCCCCCATCCCAGTCCATCTTGACGTGATGCAGCATCAGCATGGCGTCGGTGGAGTTCAGCTTGTTGCCGAAGCCATTGTCGGAGAGGCTCCAGAACGTACCGTCCTCCATCGCCTTGATGCCGGAAAAGCCTTGCATCGGCTGGCCGTTGAAGGGCAGCGAAAGCCCGGTCGGGCGAACGCCGTCCTTGCCCGGCACGGTGCCGAGCGCTTCTGCGCGCTTGCGGTCCGCGGAGGTGAACTTGCCGGAGGTCTTCAGGTAATCGGGTGCATCCGAGGGAGCGGCGATGATCGTGTTCGCCGGCAGGATCGCGTGACCCTTCAGCGTTGCGGTGAAGGACTTTTCCTCGGCCGAGGCGGCCATCGTCATCAAAAGTGAGAGCGCCGCGGTGGCGAGAAGCGTTTTCGTCATAAAAGTCACCATGGGTTGGAGCCTCCTGCATGCCTCCTTAAATCGCCCTCGATTTAAGGACAAAGACATGCAGCAATTCGAAGTGCTACAGCGACCTTTACGCGTCTGATAAGACGCGCGGCGCTGTAGACCGCAACCCGATAGGCGGCTTAGATGACGAAGGGGTGATGCTTGTCTGACAGACCGATGAAGCTTTGGTGACAGGCTCAGCCGGCGACGGCGAGGCTCGCCCAGCGTCCTGGTGTTATGCCATAGGCGCGCTTGAAATGGCGGGTGAAATGCGCCTGATCGGCAAAGCCGGTTTCGAGCGCAGCACCTGCAAGACTTTCTCCCCTGGCAATCATCTGCCGGGCGCGCTCCAGCCGGCGCATCAGGAGGTAGCGATGCGGGCTTGTGCCGAGAACTTTGCGGAACTGCCTCGCCAGCGTGAAGCGATCGAGCCCGCTGACGGCCTCGAGTTCCTGGGAACCCACGGGCCGCTCGAGATTGGCGCGAAGGTATTCGGTTGCCTCCAGAACTGCGTGCTTGTCGGCCTTTCCCGGCTTGATGTCCTTGGCGCCGGCATGCCGGTAGAGGCCCTCCGCGATCCGAACGAGGATGTCGTCAAGCGCCAGTTCGTCGATGCCATTGTCGAGGTCCATCACGGCTTCTCCGACCGCCTGCCGCAGGGCCTCGTCACCCACCACCGGTGCTGCGACGAAGGGCAGGGCGCGCCCCGTTTCGCCGAGCGCGGCGAGCAAGCGTTCCGGCTGCAGATACATCATCCGATAGCGCAGCCCGATCTCCGTTCCCGCGCCGCCATCGTGGACCTCGTCCGGGTGGAGGATGATGATGCTTCCGGGCCTGCTGAAACGGCTTTCACCGCGGTACTGGAACGTCTGGACGCCGCCGAGCGTCACGCCGATCGCATAGGTGTCGTGGCGGTGCAGTTCGAAAAATTTCCCATGCAGGCGCGCTTCTATGCGCTCGATGCCATCGACGGCGGGAGCGACCCGGATACCGTCACCTCGCGTCCCGCACAATCGTTCAAGATCGACGGCAGCACCCTCCGATAATGCGTCTTCCGGCACGCCCTGTCGGGCTGAAATGGAGATGACCGTCATGTTCGATACCAAATTTGCGATCGTATTGCGCGAAGACCTGGCAACCTGGCAGAAGCTGAACGTCACCGCCTTCCTCGCCACCGGTATTGCCGGGCAGAAGCCCGATATCATCGGTGAAGACTATCGCGACGGCGCCGGCAACGTCTACAACGCCCTGAGTGTCCAGCCGATCATCGTGCTCGCTGCAGATGGGAAGACACTCGGCAACATTCAACGACGTGCGATCGAAAGAGAAGTACGAGCCTCGATCTATGTCGACGGCATGTTCGCCACCGGCCACGACAATGCCAATCGCGCGGTTTTCGCGGAAACCAGACCGGACGATGCCGCGGTCGCCGGCATCGCCATCCATGCGGACAAGAAGCTGGTCGACAAGATTACCAAGGGCGCAAAACTGCACGGCTGAAGCGGATACAGCCCGACGGTGACTATTCCGCCGCACTGGGCGCAAGGGCAGGCGTTGAGCCTCCGACACGCAGTGCCAGAACGCCGAGCTTTTGACCGCGGCCCTTGATCGCGTGCTCGCCGAGATCCTCGACCCGGACATAGTGCGGCAGACGCATCTTGCGGGCGAGGTCGGTGGAGATCAGCACCTGGTGGCCGAGTGTCTTGCAAAAGCCTTCCAGCCGGGCGGTGGTGTTCACCGTATCGCCGAAATAGGTGATCTTGTGCCTGTCGAGGCCGATTTCGGCAGCGACGATGGTGCCGCCATGAAGGGCAGCGCGCAGGCGCGGGACCTCGCCGAATTCCTTCTGCCAGCGGTGCGCCTCCACATCAATAATTTCCAGAATGTCGAAGACGCAATGAATGCAGGCCGCATTGTTGGTGGCGCGGTCGAAGGGCCAGGTGATGACGGCAGCGTCGCCCACATAGTCGTCTATCGACCCCCGATAGCGCAGCACAGGGTCGGCAATCGTCGCGAACAGCCGGCCGAGATATTCCTGCATCCTGAGGTCGCCGTGTTTCTCGGCGTAGCTGGTCGAGCCGGCGAGGTCGACGAACAGGAAGACGCGCTCTTCCTGAACCGGATTGCGGTAACGGCCCGTCAGCAGGCTCAGAAAGACATCGCGGCCTAAAAGCTCGCGAACCCGGAGGATGAAGACGAGCGAACCCGAGATGCCCAATGCGAAGAGCAGGACCGTCTTGGATGGCGTCATCGCCTCCATCCAGTTGTCGTCCATAACGCCGCTTGTCTGCATGATCAGGCCGGCCGCCGCGTAGCCGACGTCGAGAAGCACGAAGTAGATCGCAAGCGAGGCGACAAAGAAGACGGGCGTCGAGAAGGCGTGGATCCGCCGATTGAGGCGCCGGAAGATGATGCGTCTCTCGAAGGCAATGATCGGCAGGCACATAAAGAGCGCGTAGGTGGCGCCGATCAGGGCGCCCTTTCCATAGAAAACCCATGCGTAAACTGCCCCTGCGCCCGCGATGACGAGCAGCAGCAGAAGTCCTTCGAAAGTGGAGAAGCGCCAACGCATAGGAAGCCCCGGTACGGAAGAAGCGGCATACGTGTCAGTCGGCACGCAACGTTGCCGCTCTGCCACGCCTACAGCGGCGCGCGTCTTATCAGACGCGCAAGGGTCGCTGTAGCACTTTGAATTTCTGCATGTTTTTGCCCTTTAATCGGGTACGATTAAGGAAACATGCAGTAGTCACCTTCGTTCGAGACGATGGTGATTCTGTTCCGCCCGGCTTTCAGCTAGAGCCGGATTCGGGCGGAAACTTGACTCCGTCCGATACTATTTGCCGCTTGAAGCAAATCTAGCTGCCGAGCTCCACCGTCTCGATCTTCTTGTCGACGAAACGAAGAGCCACTTCGCCGTTGATGAGCTTCAGCGCGGTTTCACCGAAGAGTTCGCGCCGCCAGCCCTTGAGCGCGCCGACATCGGCCTTCTCGCCCTCGGCGGCGATCCTGTCGAGATCGTCGCTGTTGGCGATGATCTTCGCGGCCACGCCCTGCTTTTCGGCGATGAGCTTCAAAAGAACCTTGAGCATTTCGCCTGCGGCAGCGGCGCCTTCCGGCGTATGGTTTTGGCGCGGTAGCTTCGGCAGATCGGTCTTCGGGATCGCGAGCGCCTCGTTGACCGCCTCGATGACCGCAGTTCCGGCGCTGGACCGTTCCCAGCCCTTGGGAACGGTCCTAAGCCGTCCCAGGGCTTCCGCGTCCTTCGGCTGCTGCTGGGCAATCTCGTAGATGGCGTCGTCTTTCAGGATGCGGCCGCGCGGTACGTTGCGGGCGCGCGCCTCGCGTTCGCGCCAGGCAGCGACGGTCTTGAGGACGGCGAGTTCGATCGGTTTCTTGACGCGCATCTTGAGACGCTGCCAGGCGTCGTCCGGATGCAGGTCATAGGTGTCGCGTGCCTCAAGGATCGCCATCTCTTCAGTCAGCCACAACGAGCGCCCCTCGCGTTCCAGCTCTGCGGCCAGGTACTTGTAGATGTCGCGCAGATGCGTGACGTCGGCGAGCGCATAGTCGAGCTGCTTGTCGGTCAGCGGCCGGCGGCTCCAGTCGGTAAAGCGTGAGGACTTGTCGATCTGCGTGCCAGTCACGCGGTTGACGAGCTGGTCATAGGAGACGCTATCGCCGAAGCCGCAAACCATGGCCGCGACCTGTGTGTCGAAGATCGGGTGCGGAATGAGGTTGCCGAGATGGAAGATGATCTCGATGTCCTGACGCGCGGCATGGAATACCTTGATGACTTCAGGATTGGCCATCAGCGCGAAGAAGGGCGAAAGGTCGATGCCTTTGGCCATCGGGTCGACAATGACGGCGAGATCCGGACTTGCCATCTGGATCAGGCAGAGCTCCGGCCAGAAGGTCGTCTCGCGCAGGAATTCGGTGTCAATCGTAATATAATTTGAACGGGCCAGCTGCTCGCAGGCGGCCTCAAGGTCTGTGGTTGTTTCAATCATCAGATTTAAATCACTGTGGCAAAAATGCGGCTTAGATTTTCGTGTAGCTCTTCGCGGCATCTGTCACAATCGAAATTCTCAGACGATCTTGAAATAACCCGTCATGCCGGTCTTCTGATGCTCGATGATGTGGCAATGGATGACCCAGTCGCCCGGATTGTCCGCTACTAGCGCCACTTCCGCCTGTTCGTCGGGCAAAAGCAGGATCGTATCGGTCGGCGGCGGCAGGAAAGTCCGCTTGTTGGAATTGAGGATGCGGAAGCTCAGGCCGTGCAGATGGATCGGATGCGCGTGCGGCGTCCGGTTGGCGACCTCAAGAACATAGCTCTTGCCGAGCTTCATCTCCTCGATCGGCGCGATCGGGTCCGGCGTGTCGCCCGGCCACGGCACCTTGTTGATCGCCCAGAACGTATAGCCGAGCGAGCCGCAGATCGAAGGTGCTGCCTTGTGCTCGGCCGTCGCCGTCAGCTCGATCGGCACACGGGTCGCGACGGAGAGATCCGCCTCGGCGATCGGGTTGGCGGGCAGGGGGGCAATGTCGCGGAGATCGCGCTTGAGCGATGTCCCGACGGCTCGGAAGCTTGCGATGGTCCAAGGGTGCGACCCACGGAAGTTGCCGAGCGCGACCGTCTGGCCCTCGCCATCGGGCATGCGCACCACTAGGTCGACGCGCTGGCCTGGGCCGAAGTCGTAGCGATCGAGGGAAAAGGGTTTTTCGACCGGGTTGCCGTCGAGCGCGATCACCATCGCCTCAGCGCCATCGAGGCCGATCGTGTAGATGCGCGTGACGTCGGTCGCGGCGATGCGCACGCGAATGAGCCCGCCGGCCGGTGCGTCGTAAGTCGGTTCCTGCTGCCAGTTGGCGGTGCGCACCGTTCCATAGGTGCCGCCGCGCGCGGCATCGCGCGGCTTGAACGGATCGATGAAGGCGCCGCCCGTGCCAAGCCGCCAGTCGCGGAGGTTGAGCACGATCTCGGCATCGAAATCCGGATCCTCGGGGTTCTCGACGACGATCACGCCGGTGAGCCCGCCGCCCATCTGGGTCAGCGTGTTGCAGTGCGGATGGTACCAGAAGGTGCCGGCGTCCGGCGGCGTGAAGAGATAGTCGAAGTGGTCGCCCGGATAGACATAGGGCTGCGTCAGCTCGGGAACGCCATCCATGGCGTTGGCGATGCGAAGGCCGTGCCAGTGCACCGTCGTCGGCTCGTCGAGCCGGTTGATGAGACGCGCGGCGTAAGGCTCACCCTTGCGCATGCGCAGGACCGGCGGCACGCCGCTGTTCTCAGCCTCGCCCAAACCGTAGGTCATCACCTTCGGCGTCACGCCATCCCTGGCGATCTGCGCCTCGGTGAGACGTGCCGTCAGGGTCTGCGGATCCGGCGCGGCCCCGGCGCGTGCCGCCATGCCCGCCCCGAGCGCAAAGGCACCTCCCAGAGCAGCGGAGCCTTGAAGAAAAGTACGGCGGCTGATGACGGGCATTTCGGCAATCTCGGCTGCTGTTCAGGTTGCTGCCGGTTCTAAACCTGATTGTGGAGTTCAGCAATTATCCGAACTGCGCGCATCTTGCCGCAGGCTCAGCCATCCTTGCGCTTGTGGTTGTTGCCGGTGGCGAGCTTGTTGAAGAAGGACGAGGTGCGCAAAAGGTTGCGGAACGGCATCGCACGCTCTCCGGCGGGCACTGGCCCGCGCGCCGTCATGCGCTGCAGGGTGTAGAGCATGAACAGGAAGAGGATCGCCGCCGTGTAGATGAACAGCGCCTGCGGCCCGAAGATGTCGAGCAGGAAGGACGCAAAAAGAGGCCCGATGATCGCGCCGAGCGACCAGAAGAACAGCATGCCGGCAGATACCAGCGCATGCTGCCCCTCGGCTGCGTGGTCGTTGGCATGCGCCGAGCAGAGCGAATAGAGCGGCATGGCAAAAGCGCCGAAGAGGAAGATGCCGGCAAAGTTCAGCCATTCGTCGTTGCCGGCGCCGAAGGCCAGGAACAGGCCGGCGAGCAGCGAGCCGAAAGTGGCGATCAGGATGATCAGCCGGCGGTCGATCCGGTCGGAATAATGGCCGAGCGGATATTGCAGCACGACGCCGCCGATGATGCCGGCGCTCATGAAGGTGGCGATCGCCGTCACGGAAAGGCCGATGCCCTGGGCGTAGATGGGCCCGAGCGAGCGGAAGGCGGCGTTGGTGAGGCCGACGACGATGCAGCCGACGGTCGCGAGTGGCGAAATGTTCCAGAGCGCCTTGACGTCGAACCGGATCGCTTCCGGTGCCACCGGGCTCGACCGGTCGGCAAAAGAGATCGGCACGAGCGACAGTGTCAGTGCCATGGAGATGATGGCGAAGAGTTCGAAGCCCTCGAGGCCGATGCCGGGGATGACATATTGCGCCGCCGTCACCGATCCAAGGTCGACGAGGCGATAGACGGAAAGCGTACGCGCCCGGTTGGCGTTGGTGACGCTGGCGTTCAGCCAGCTTTCGACGGTCGCAAACAGGCAGGCGAAGCAGATGCCGGCAAGCAGCCGCATCAGAAACCACATCAGCGGGTTGATGACGAGCACCATCGAAATGGCCGCGGCGGAGGCAATTGCCGCCATGGCCGAGAACGTGCGGATGTGGCCGATGGCGCGCAGCATGCGGGTGACATAGACGCAGCCGAGCGCGAAACCGATATTGTAGCCGGCCCCGACGACGCCGATCAGGGATGTCGAGAAACCTTCCTCCAACGCACGAAGCGAGATGAAGGTGCCCTGCAGGCCATTGCCGCCGATGAGGATGCCTGCGGTGACGAGGAGGGGGATGAGCGGGCGAATCTGAGACATGGGGCAGGCGACATCCGGGAAAGCGGCCGCGACTCGGGGGATCATTGTGAGGCCTTCCAATGTGTAGCCCCGCATTCCGTGGCCGGACAGCCCCGAATTGTGACGATTGCCGTTCTTTTCGCGGCATTTCGGCCTGCTTCTGTCTCAAGCGGTCTTGGACTGGCCGTTTCCTTGGTTTAGAACGCATCTCCATCTGGGGCGGCGGCGGTCGCGCGGCTTGACAAAGCCGGCGCATCATGCGCTTTTCCGCCCGATTTTGACCATGTGCCGCGCGCCGTGTCCCACGAGCCTGCGCGGCTCTTTCGCAATTCCGGGATAAAACGATGCATCGTTACCGCAGCCACACCTGTGCCGCCCTCCGCAAGTCGGACGTCGGCTCCACCGTTCGCCTTTCGGGCTGGGTCCACCGTGTCCGTGACCATGGCGGCGTGCTCTTCATCGACCTGCGCGACCACTACGGCATCACCCAGGTCGTCGCCGATCCGGACAGCCCGGCCTTCAAGTCGGCTGAAACCGTTCGCGGCGAGTGGGTCATCCGCATCGACGGCCGCGTCAAGGCTCGCACCGACGACACCGTCAACAAAGGCATGCCGACCGGCGAAATCGAGCTCTACGCGCAGGAGATCGAGGTACTCTCGGCCGCCAAGGAACTGCCGCTGCCGGTCTTCGGCGAGCCCGACTATCCGGAAGACGTGCGTCTCAAGTACCGCTTCCTCGACCTGCGCCGCGACACGCTGCACAAGAACATCGTCAAGCGCACCCAGATCATCTCGTCGATGCGCCGCCACATGGGCGAAGTCGGCTTTACCGAATACACGACCCCGATCCTGACCGCATCGTCACCGGAAGGCGCACGCGACTTCCTGGTTCCGTCGCGTATCCACCCCGGCAACTTCTATGCCCTGCCGCAGGCGCCGCAGCAGTACAAGCAGCTCTTGATGGTTGCCGGCTTCGACCGTTACTTCCAGATCGCGCCGTGCTTCCGCGACGAAGACCCGCGCGCCGACCGCCTGCCGGGCGAGTTCTACCAACTCGACCTGGAAATGAGCTTCGTCGAGCAGGAAGACGTGTGGTCGACGATGGAGCCGGTCATCCGCGAGATCTTCGTCGAGTTTGCCGATGGCAAGCCGGTGACGGAAAAGTTCCCGCGCATCCCCTATGACACGGCGATCCGCAAATACGGCTCCGACAAGCCGGATCTGCGCAACCCGATCGAGATGCAGGCGGTTACCGAGCACTTCGCCGGCTCCGGCTTCAAGGTTTTCGCGAACATGATCGCCTCGAACCCGAAGGTTGAAGTCTGGGCGATCCCGGCCAAGACCGGTGGCTCGCGCGCCTTCTGCGACCGCATGAACGCCTGGGCCCAGAGCCAGGGCCAGCCGGGCCTCGGCTACATCTTCTGGCGCAAGGAAGGCGAAAAGCTCGAAGGCGCCGGTCCGCTTGCCAAGAACATCGGCGAGGAACGCACCGATGCGATCCGCACCCAGCTTGGCCTCGATGACGGCGACGCCTGCTTCTTCGTCGCCGGCGACCCTTCGAAGTTCTACAAGTTTGCTGGCGAAGCCCGCACACGCGCCGGCGAGGAGCTGAACCTCGTCGACCGTGACCGCTTTGAATTCTGCTGGATCGTCGACTTCCCGTTCTACGAATGGCTGGAAGACGAAAAGAAGATCGATTTCGCCCACAACCCCTTCTCGATGCCGCAGGGTGGCCTCGAGGCGCTGAACACCGAAGATCCGCTGTCGCTCAAGGCCTACCAGTACGACATGGTCTGCAACGGCTTCGAGATCGCCTCCGGCTCGATCCGTAACCAGCTCCCGGAAGTCATGGTCAAGGCCTTCGAGCTGACCGGCAAGTCGCAGCAGGAAGTCGAAGAGCAGTTCGGCGGCCTCTACCGTGCGTTCCAGTACGGCGCGCCTCCGCATGGCGGCATGGCATTCGGCATCGACCGCGTCGTCATGCTGCTCGTCGGCGCGAAGAACCTGCGCGAGATTTCGATCTTCCCGATGAACCAGCAGGCGGTCGACCTCCTTATGGGGGCGCCGTCCGAGGCGACGCCGGCCCAGCTGCGTGAACTGGCGCTTCGCCCGATCCCGCAGAAGAAGGATTGAGGTCGAAGAGACCTGTCAAAAACGAAAGCCCGGCGATCGTTTCGCCGGGCTTTTTTCATGGTCTGCCTGTGATCTGGGTTCAGTGCTTGCCGTAGAACGGCGCGGCTGAATTGGCCCCAAGCCCTCGACGGTCGCGTTCGCCATGCGAGAATGAGCGTCTGGCGGCCGTCAGAAGTCCATTCCAGCACCAGACGGAGGCGTCGGTCCGTTCTTTTTCGGTTTTTCGGCGATCATGGCCTCGGTCGTCACCAGCAGGCCGGCGACGGAAGCCGCATCCTGCAGCGCCGCGCGCACGACCTTTGCGGGGTCGATGACACCCATGCGGAACAGATCGCCGTACTCTCCGGTCTGGGCGTTCCAGCCGTGGGCAAAGTCACTGTTCTCCCGCAGCTTTCCAACGATCACCGAACCTTCAGCGCCAGCATTCTCGGCGATCTGGCGCGCCGGCGCCTCGAGCGCCCGCCGAACGATCTCGATGCCGACGCGCTGATCGTCATTGGCGGCCTTGAGCCCGTCGAGCGCGTGGACGACCCTCAGCAGCGCGACGCCGCCGCCGGGCAGAATGCCTTCCTCTACCGCGGCTCGCGTCGCATGCAGGGCATCGTCGACCCGGTCCTTCTTTTCCTTCACTTCGACTTCGGTCGAGCCGCCAACCCGGATCACCGCAACGCCGCCAGCGAGTTTGGCGAGCCGTTCCTGCAGCTTTTCCCGATCATAGTCGGAGGTCGTTTCCTCGATCTGTGCCTTGATCTGGCTGACACGTCCGCCGATATCCGCCTTCGTTCCGGCGCCATCGACGATCGTGGTGTTTTCCTTCTCGACCATCACCCGCTTGGCGTGCCCGAGCGTGTCGAGCGTCACGTTTTCAAGCTTGATGCCGAGATCCTCGGAAATGACCGTGCCGCCCGTCAGGATGGCGATGTCCTCGAGGATGGCCTTGCGCCGATCTCCAAACCCGGGGGCCTTGACGGCTGCGATCTTGAGACCGCCGCGCAGCTTGTTGACGACGAGCGTGGCAAGCGCTTCGCCCTCCACATCCTCGGCGATGATCAGCAAGGGACGGCTCGCCTGGATGACCGATTCGAGAATCGGGATCATGGCCTGGAGGTTGGAGAGTTTCTTCTCGTGGATGAGAATGTACGGGTCCTCAAATTCGACGCGCATCTTCTCCTGGTCGGTAATGAAATAGGGGGAGAGATAGCCGCGGTCGAACTGCATGCCCTCGACGATCTCAAGTTCGATCTCGGCGGTCTTGGCCTCCTCGACGGTGATCACACCCTCGTTGCCGACGCGCTCCATCGCCTGTGCCAGATAGTTGCCGATTTCCTTGTCGCCGTTGGCGGAGATCGTGCCGACTTGGGCGATTTCCTCGTTGTTGGAAATCTTGCGGGCATGGATCTTCAGTTGTGCCACGATCGCCTCGACGGCGAGGTCGATGCCGCGCTTGAGGTCCATCGGGTTCATACCCGAGGCGATTGCCTTGACGCCTTCCCGGACTATCGCTTGAGCAAGCACCGTGGCCGTCGTCGTTCCGTCGCCGGCAACATCGCTGGTGCGTGACGCCACCATGCGCAGCATCTGCGCCCCCATGTTCTCGAACTTGTCTTCGAGCTCGATCTCCTTGGCAACCGAGACGCCATCCTTGGTGACGCGCGGCGCACCGAAGGCCTTGTCGATCACCACGTTCCGCCCCTTCGGGCCGAGCGTCACTTTCACGGCATCGGCGAGGATATCGACGCCACGCAGCATACGGTCGCGGGCATCGCTACTGAACTTGACTTCCTTGGCTGCCATCGTTGACCTCCCTCAACACAAAACACGTGGCCTGATGCTCCCGCCGCCCGCCGCGCGGGGGCAACCTTGCATGCAATCAAAAATCACTAGCGCAGCCTCGCCGCCTGATCGGCTAGGTCGCGAAGTCCCGTTCCTCGTCATTGTCCGGCGTCAGGATATCGATCAACGCCGCAACCCGGCCAGCCGGCAAGTGGCGGCCTTCGCCGATCAGCGCCTCGTCGTTGTTGACCCAAGCAATGGCCTCGGCGAGTTCGCCGGCCGTGGCCCCCGTCGCCAGCAACTCGGCCATCAGTGTCTCGTCGACCGGGCCAAGGATAGCGGTGATATCCGCATGCTTCAGTCCCATGGGCTCCTCCTTCCGTTTTATCGGTCAGGAATGCGGGGACCTCGGATCCCCGCCCAATGTAAATAGGCCGGGGTCTGAAGGCATCAAGCGCTGATCATATCATGGAAGCCAAGTGGGCGGAAAACCATGAGGCGTCATTCCGGCCGAAGCGCGTTGTCCAGGAAATACCATTGGTCGAGATGCGCGCGAACGACGGGCTCGATCGCATCGTTCAACAGCAGCATATCTTTCACGAGGCGTGCATTCGGCTCATCGGAAGCCGGAAGCCGGAGGGGCTCCAGCGCCTGGCATTCGAAACGGAAACCGTTGGTGCGCAAGCCGTACCAGGGGCAGATCGTGGCACCCGTCATGCGCGCCAGGCGGATGGCAAGCGCGAGATTGCCTTCCTGATGAGGTTTGCGATCGAAGAACGGTCCGCGGATCATGCCGCCAAAGCCTTCGTCGCAGAACATACTGACGACGCCGCCGCTCTTCAGGATCTTGATCGCCGGTCGGATTCCTTCCATGCCCGGCGGCAGAAACCGCAATCCGGCCTTGCTGCGGACGCGCTCGGCGATCCATGCTTTGGCACGGCTCTTGGGTGGTACGTAGAAGGCATGAGGCTGGAGACCGAGACTGCGGAACGCGATCGTCCCAACTTCCCAATTTCCGAGATGAAGCCCGACGAGGACGACGGGGCCGTCTTTCGCCACGTCGCGGATCGGAGCAAGGCCATCGGTCCGCAACCTCTCGCCATGCCGCTGCAACCTGTTGATGACGGAAAATTCTGTCATCAGCCGTCCCTGGGCCTGGCAATTTTCGAGGAACAAGGCTTCCTGTTCCTCGGGGCTCAGGTCCGGACGCAGATGTTTGATCGTATCCCGGGCGCGCTGCGTGGCGATCTTGTGAAAGCGCGGCACCACGAAAAGGCCGAGTGCGGCCCCCAGGCGTGAGCATGCATCCATCGGCAGAAGCTTCATGCCGAAATGGGCAGTGAGATTGGCAAGGTTCCACAGATTGTCGGTAATCCAATAGCGCCGGAAGGCCCGGGACCGGTCACCGCCTGCCAATGCGTCCCCAAGACGCGGCGGTTGCTCCTCAGCGAAAGTCCAGGCCTTGCGCTTGGCAATCGGTCCCCTGACGCCAGGATTATCCGGCGCCATGCGACGTGCCTTCTCGCCTGTGTAAAGTGACCGGAAGCCCGCCCTTCGGTCTGAGGGTCAGCCGGCAGATCGGCTCGACCGCGTGGCGTTCGCGCAGGCGAACCCGGTAGCGCTGAGCGATGATCGCCAGGCAGAGGATCGCTTCCGTCAGGCCGAAATGCAGGCCCGGGCAGACGCGGGGGCCGCTGGCGAAGGGAATGAAGCTGTAGGGCGTCGGGCGACGGCCTTCGGTGAACCGCTCCGGATGGAAGTGGTGTGGGTCTTCGAACAGACTTTCCGTGCGGTGCAAGAGCCATGGCACGATCAGGACGAGCGAGCCCGGCTCGGCGGCAACGTCGCCGATCATGTCCGCCTCGCGCGTCTGTCGCGCCAGGATCGGAACCGGCGGGTAAAGGCGAAGCGTTTCTTCAATGACGGCCCGGCACCATTCGAGCCGCGGCACGTCGTCGATCGTCGGCGTCCGGTCGCCGCAGACCCTGGCGATCTCGTCGTGCACGGCCTTCTCGATCCAGCCTGCTTTCGAAAGCAGATACCAGGTCCAGGTAAGTGTGGCTGCCGTCGTCTCGTGACCGGCCATGAAGATGGTCGCGGCTTCGTTGCGCAAGGCGACGAGGTCGAGCTTCAGCTCCGGATTTCGCTGCTGCCGCCGGATGAGCAGTTCGACCATCGAATTGTGGTCGCCGCGGCCGGCAAGGTGATCCTCCACCACCTTGTCGATGGTCCCATGGATGCGCTTGACCGAGCGGCGCAGGCTCGGTGTGCGCAGGACGGGCAAGCCGTCGTCGAAGCCGAGGAAATAGCCGATGTTGATGGAATCGACCAGCGACTGGTAGCTGGTGAAGCCCTCGGTCACGGCAGCCGCACTGTCGTCTCCGAGTTGGTTGCCGAAGACGCTGCGTGCGATGATCTCGGCGGTCAGGCCCGCCATTTCGTGCAGGGCGTTGACCTCGGCACCGTCGGGCATCTGGTTCCAGCGCTCGACCAGTTCGCTGGTTGTCTTCTCCATGACAGGACCGAAGGACGGCACTCTCTTGGCGTGGACGATGTCGGCCACCAGCGGCCGGCGTTGCTTCCAGGTGTCTCCATCCGAGATGAACAACCCGTCGCCGAGCAGAAACTCGAGCGCCCGGCGCATCTGCGGGCTCTTGCGCTCGAAGTTCTCGTGTCGCTTGACGACCACTTGTCGGATCAGATCGGGCGAGTTGACGACGATGATCTGCCGGCCGAGGATCCGGGTCTGCGAGACGTTTTCGGTATAGTCGCTGGCGCGCCAGATCGACAGGAAATCCGTCCGCGCCTGAAGCAGGAGCCGTAGCGGCTTACCTGGCGGACCCGAATAGTAATCGGCACGGACGGGGGCGAATTTCCCCTCCAGCAATTCTTCCCTGAAATTTACAGATTGCTGGAGCCAGGCGAGCATTTACGTCCGATCTGCCGTAATATGAAGATGATATTCAGGCGTATATTTGTATTTCTTACACAGAGTCCGAGAATTCCTCGTCGAGGCTGAAATGCTCTCAAGTTCACGGAACGTCGAATTCTCGGCCGCCTGAGTGTGGCATGCACGATTTTGATGAAAAACGCTATCGCCCGGCGGTGAAATTTTCTTGGCGCCATGAACGACGTTCGGAGAGAGTAACGGCCACTGCAACCGAAGCGCGCGCCTTCAAGACGTACGGTGCCGACCGTTCGCATGGCCGCAAGTAGAAACAGCCCTTGTCCTGTGGAGGGCCGGCGGGTGCAAAATACAGATCTGCTGAATGAAGCTGGACCAGAGGTCCTGTGGGCTACGGCAAATCAGGTAGGCTGAGCCGCTAAAGTTTGCGCGCCCGGTGGGCGCGCAAAGCTCGTGGTAAGGTCGGTTGCTCCGGGCGGAGCAAGCGGAGCGATCAGTCGTTCGCGGTCACCTTGACGCCGAGCACCGACGGAATGGTGTTCGGTGCGCCCATGGCAGCGCCCATGATCATCGGGAACGGAACCGGCTTTTCCGGTGCCGCGCTGATCGTCAGGCTCTTCGGTCCATCGAGATAGGCGTTGACGGCGGCCGACACCTGGTTCTGCAGTTCTGGCACATTGAGCTGCGCCATCATGATCGGCACCAGGCCCTTCAGCGACTGAGCCATCTGCTCACCCGAAACGCCCTGCTGCGAACCGGCATAGTCCAGCGCCTTCTTGGTGATCGAGGCATCGTCGAAGCGGACTTCGGCGCTGTTGAAGGTCAGCTGCTGCATCAGGCCCATCATGGCAAGGCCCATGGCTTGGTTCGCCTCTTCCTTGTTCGGATTGGCCTCGGCGGCCTTCATCGCTTCCTGCATGGATTTCACGAAGGCAAGCGTGTAGCCGGAAATGTCCAGGGCAAAGTTCAGCCGGCCGACGTTCTTGAAGTCGAGGGCATATTCTTCGAGTGCGACATTGCCGCTTTCGACCTCCCAGCTGCCTTTCATCGTCAAGGCGCCGTCGATCGTGGTGAGGCCGAGCTTTTCGATCGCCTCCTTGGTCTTGGCGTCCTCGACGGTCGACAGGTCGGCCTTGATGCCCGAGGCGGTCGCGTCGAAGTCGAAGCCGGCGTCATTTTCCTGGCGTGCCAGGTTCGCTTCGGTGCTTTCGAGCGAGAAGACTTCCTTGCCCTTGGCGTTGAGAGCGATCGGGCCGGTGCTGGCGCTTTCGTAGAGAAGAATGTCGTTGATCGTTCCACCGTTGGCATTGGCGGGGATCGTCAGGCCGGAAAGCAGGATGTCCTTGACCGAAATGCTTCCCTCGTCCTGGCTGACATTGACGTCAGGGAACGACACGGTTTCGGCGTAGTAGCCGCCACCTTCGGTTTCCTCGACACCTTCGAAGGTCAGATCACCGATCTTCAGGCTCGTCGGTTCGCCCGGCTGGCTGGCGACCTTCAGCTGCACGCCGGTCACCGTCACCTTGTCGCCGTCCACTTCGGCCTTGTCATAGGTGATGGAGGTGCCGTTCGCGTTCGTTGCCGCGTCGAGCTTCTTCATCAGGTCCGCGCCGTCGAGTGCGAAGGCCGGGCTGGTAAGCGTGAGGAGCGCGGCGCTCGCCATCATCAGGCGGATCTTGCGCGTGTGCATCATTGTCGAGTTCCTTCGTAAAATCTTTGATTGTGTAACTGTTTCGAAGATGAGGCGTGGCTAATCTGGTTTGTCTCCGCAGAGGGCGTCAACTGGGAGCGAACGGCAACATCCGGAAGTTTTCGGCGGCCAGTTCGTGTCTTGCAATCCCCCTCACAAATCGTCCAAATCAACTACAGCCGAAGCTATTACGAAACAGGGCGAAATTATATTCGCTTGGCCAAACCGCACATGTTCCTGGTCGGGCATGCTTTCCGGGATGTTACCAAGCGCTCGCCTCCGACGCATAGCCGTCCGACCGTTACACGAACATTGCGCCGGAGCAAGCGGATCGCTTCACGCGCCAACTGTTGGCGGGTAAGGGGTTCTCCACAATCGCATCCCCTGAAAACCTTGCTGTTCCGGGTTTGTTGCGCTAGCAAGGTCCCATGGGACAAAGCCTTAATCCCCCGTCAGGCGGGGACGACAATATTCAGCCGGTTGACCTCAAGGCGGCGCTGGAAGAGCGTTATCTTGCCTATGCCTTGTCGACCATCATGCACCGCGCGCTTCCGGACGTCCGCGACGGGTTGAAGCCCGTGCATCGCCGTATCGTGCATGCGATGAGCGAAATGGGCCTCAGACCCAACTCGTCGTTCAAGAAATGCGCCCGCATCGTCGGCGACGTCATGGGTAAGTTCCACCCGCACGGCGACGCCTCGATCTACGACGCGCTTGTGCGCCTGTCCCAGGAATTTGCAATCCGCTACCCGCTCGTCGACGGCCAGGGCAACTTCGGCAACATCGATGGCGATAACGCCGCGGCGATGCGATACACCGAAGCGAAGATGACGGACGTCTGTTCGCTCCTTCTCGACGGGATCGACCAGGACGCGGTGGATTTCCGCCCCACCTACAACGAGGAAGACCAGGAGCCGACCGTGCTCCCTGGGGCCTTCCCGAACCTGCTCGCAAACGGCGCAACCGGCATCGCGGTCGGCATGGCGACCTCGATCCCGCCGCACAACGCGCATGAACTGTGCGACGCGGCGCTGCACCTCATCCGCCATCCGCAAGCGACCGTCGAAGATCTGCTTTACGATCCGGCCAATCCGCAGAAGGGCGGCATCGAGGGGCCAGACTTTCCGACCGGTGGGGTGATCGTCGAAAGCCGCGAAAGCATGGCCGAATCCTACCGCACCGGCCGTGGCGGTTTTCGTGTCCGCGCCCGCTGGGCCCAGGAGGATCTCGGCCGGGGCGGTTACCAGATCGTCGTCACCGAGATTCCCTATCAGGTTCAGAAGTCGCGCCTGATCGAAAAGATTGCCGAGCTTCTGGTTGCGCGCAAGCTGCCGCTGCTCGAAGACATTCGCGACGAATCCGCGGAAGACGTTCGCATCGTTCTCGTGCCGAAAAGCCGCTCGGTCGATGCCGGCATCCTGATGGAGTCGCTGTTCAAGCTGACCGAGCTTGAGAGCCGCATCTCGCTGAACATGAACGTGCTGTCCATGGGGCGCGTACCGCGGGTCATGGCGCTCAACGAGGTGCTCTCGGAATGGCTGGCGCATCGCCGCGAGGTGTTGCAGCGCCGGTCCCGCCATCGCCTGGCGGCGATCGATCGCCGGCTCGAGATACTCGCCGGCTATCTCGTCGCCTATCTGAACATCGACGAAGTCATTCGCATCATCCGCGAAGAAGACGAGCCGAAGCCGGTCATGATGGAGCGGTTCTCGCTCACTGATCTGCAGGCCGAGTCGATCCTCAACATGCGCCTGCGCTCCTTGCGCCGGCTCGAAGAGTTCGAGATCCGCACCGAATTCGACGCCCTGTCGAAGGAGAAGGCCGAGATCGAAGCGCTGCTCGCGTCGGAAGAGAAGCAGTGGCAGACCGTCGCCTGGGAGATCGGCGAGGTCAAAAAGAAGTTTGCCAAGGCAACCGAAATCGGCAAGCGCCGCAGCACCTTCGCGGATGCACCGGAGGCTGACGTGGAGGCGATCCAGCAGGCGATGATCGAGAAGGAACCGATCACCGTCGTCATCTCGGAAAAGGGCTGGATCCGGGCACTGAAGGGCCACATCTCCGACACGTCGTCGCTCCAGTTCAAGGAGGGCGACGCGCTCAAGGTGGCGTTCCCGGCGCAGACGACCGACAAGATCCTGGTCTTCACGACCGGTGGAAAGGTCTACACGCTCGGCGGCGACAAGCTGCCTGGCGGTCGCGGCCATGGCGAGCCGCTGCGCATCATCGTCGACATGGAGAACGACCAGGACGTCCTGACCGCCTTCGTCCATGATCCGGCGCGCAAGCTCATCGTCTCGTCGGCTGCCGGCAACGGTTTCGTCGTGACGGAAAGCGATATCGTTGCCAATACCCGCAAGGGCAAGCAGGTGATGAACGTCTCGATGCCGGACGAAACCAAGCTGGTCGTGCCGGTCAAGGGTGATCACGTTGCTGTCGTTGGCGAGAACCGCAAGATGCTCGTCTTCCCGCTCGTCCAGATCCCAGAGATGGCGCGGGGCAAGGGCGTCCGGCTGCAGCGTTACAAGGATGGCGGCATCTCCGACATTCGCTGCTTCACGATCGCAGAAGGGCTCATCTGGGAAGACAGCGCTGGCCGCGTCTTTACCAAGACGAAGGATGAGCTGATCGAATGGCAGGCCGATCGCGCATCGGCCGGCCGCGTCGTTCCGAAGGGCTTCCCGCGCAGCGGAAAGTTCAGCGGCTGACCATAAAATACCAGTCGTGCGGCCGATGGGCCGCATGGCTGGTGTCCCAATCCGGGGCATTGAATTCACGCATTAAGGTATTGGAAATACAGTCGAACTTGAGCGAAAAGCGGCGCTTGTATGTGCCGGCGTATCGTGGATGACTGCCCATCCAACAGGATGGATACGATGCCGAACGCCAATGCCCTCGACGAAATTCTCCTGGCGCTCGCCAGCCCGGTACGCCGGCGGATCTTCGAGATCCTCTTTGCCGGTGAGGCGCGTGTCGCCGATATCGCCTCGGCCGTTGCGGTGCGCGGCGAAGAATTGGAGAAGCACATAGCACTCCTCGAGGCAGCGGGCCTCATCACGCGCCTGCGGCGCCGCGAAGGCGAATCCCTAAGCGGAAATCCTGCGCCTTTGAGCGAGGCGGCCACCTGGATCAACACCAACCGCGAGCTTTGGGCGATGCGTGTGCAGATGCCGGAAACCCGGCTGGCCTCCGGCGCGCCGGAGCCTGTACCCGAGCGGACGCCGATTCGCGACCGCCACAGCGAAACCGAACAGAAGTCGCGCCGCCCCCGGCCGACCGGTCCTCGCCGTGAAAATTGATCGATAGCGCTACTCGGCGCAGGCCACCGCGGACCTCAGCGCTCTGCTGCGCATCTGCCAGAGCGAATGGCCGATGAGGGCGAAGATCAGGATCGCGCCACCCATCAAGGTCTGCGTTGTCGGGGTTTCGGCAAAGACCAGCCAGACCCAGATCGGCGCCAGGATCGTTTCCAGCAGGTAGAACATGCCCACTTCCGGCGCCGAGAGGAAACGCGGTCCCGTCGCCAGGCAGAAGAAGGCGAGCGGGATCATCACCAGACCGTTGAAGAAGATGTAGCCGGGTTCCGCAATCGTGAATCCCGAAGGGGACAGCATCAACAGAGCGACCGCTGCCGGGAAGATCGCCGTGACCAGCGGCACCAGCGCCATGTCGCGCTTGCTTGCGCGGCTGATCGTGATCGCGCTGGCAAGCAGGAAGGCGGAGGATGCTGCCATCGCATCGCCGAAGAGGTGGCCGCTTTCCAACCCGTCCTGAACGATCAATCCGACGCCGAACACCATGATCAACATCGTCACGAGCGTGGCGTTCGATGGTCGTTCCTTCAGGAAGATCCAGGACAAAATGGCGGCAAACATCGAGGTGAAGGCGAGGATGAAGACCACATTCGCCGTCGAAGTGTTGAAGACGGCGAGCAGGAACGTGCAGGAATTGATGCCGTAGAACAGGCCGACGACGAGCCCGGTCTTGCCCGGCAACAGTGAAATCTTCCGGCCGAACACGCGGTTGATCACGAACCAGGCGCCGAGCGCGATCACGAACGTCGACAGGCTGCGCACCGCGAGCAGCGACCAGACGTCGCCACCGGCGGAACGGATGAGCGGGATATCGAAGGAAAGGGCAAGGCCACCGAGGCCGGTGATGGCAAGGCCGCGCCGGTGCATCTCGGCATCAGAAGATGAACTCAATGTCTAACCCGTTTTCGTAGGAGCGGCTTCCAAGGTGGCGTCTCCGCCTTCATAGCGTTCCCAGCCACGGGCCATAAGGTGTTCTTGCGGCAAAAATTTTGTTTTGTACCCCATCTTCCGCGATCCCTTGACCCAATAGCCAAGATAGACGTGGGGAAGGCCGCGCTCGCGGGCGCGACGAATGTGGTCGAGAATCATGAAAGTGCCGAGCGAGCGGTCCTCTAGCGCAGGGTCGAAGTAGGAGTAGACCATCGAAAGACCGTCGCCCATGCGATCGGTCAGCGCTGCTGCGATGAGCGGCCCGCGTGCTTTCTCGCTGATGCCGTCGCCTTCGACCCGCAGGCGATACTCGATGATCTTCGTGTGCACGTGCGTATCTTCGACCATCATTGCGTAGTCGAGCACCGACATGTCCGACATGCCGCCCTTCTGATGCCGGCGGTCGAGATAGCGGCGGAAGAGATTGTACTGTTCGCTGGAAGGCTCAGCCGGATACTCCGCCGAGATCACATCCTGATTGGTGGCAAGCACCCGGCGCATGGAGCGCGTGGGCTTGAACTCGTTGGCAAGAATGCGCACCGAAATGCAGGCGCGACAGGTCTCGCAGGCTGGGCGGTAGGCGATGTTCTGCGACCGGCGGAAGCCGCCCTGGGTCAGGAGATCGTTGAGTTCCGGCGCACGTTCGCCCACCATGTGGGTGAAGACTTTTCGCTCCATCTCGTTCGGCAGATAAGGGCAGGCTGCCGGCGCAGTCAGGTAGAATTGCGGAGACGGTGTGGTCTGTGTGTTCATCGAGTGCGGAGGTCACTCTGCGCGCGGTTGTTCATGACAATAGCATGGCGGAAGAATGGAAAACGTCAACTCACTCGTTTGCAGCTTCCGCCTCCTCCGTCCAGTTATTTTAGCGTTGCCGACAATGGGCCGCGTTCCGGTCAGTACATGTCACGGCGGACCGTGACGGTGCCAATCAGGAGGTCGTGCAGCAGGCGGCTGCGGTCGGTAAAGAGGCCGATCAGCAGGATCAGCGGCGTCAGCAGAGCGTTGGCGATCCAGAAGATGACGAGGTGGACGATGGCGGTCAGGAAGTCCATCGGGCGCCCGTCGGTGCGGGCGATCGCCAGGCCCATCATGCGCATGCCGGGGGAGGCCTGTTCGCGGCCGCCGACCGTGAGGCCGAAATAGAGCATGGCGACGATCGCAAAGAGCGCCGGGTAAAGCATAAAGCCGAGGCCGAGCGTCAGGATGCCCAGGAAGAAGACGACGACCGCCGCCGGGATCCACAGAAGCGCGATGATGGCGTAGTCGAGCAGGAAGGCAAAGATGCGTCGCGACAGCACGCCCTGATAGGCGCGCCAGTCATTGCTCGGCAGCCTCAGGTCTTCGTTGTGCATGGTCATCCGTCTAAGCCTCGCTTGGTTGCATGCAGGATATGGGATGGTGATGCCTGCAAAACAAGGATTGGAGGCTCACCACAGCGCCGCGCGTCTTATCAGACGCGCAAAGGTCGCTGTAGAAGATTGATTTGCTGCAACAGAAGCTCGCGCTTAACGGCCCTTGGCAAGGATACGAGCCACCTCGACGGCGAAATAGCTGAGGATGCCGTCGCAACCGGCGCGCTTGAAGGCGAGCAGCGTTTCCAGCATCACCTTCTCGCCGTCGATCCAGCCGTTGGCGGCGGCGGCTTTGACCTGCGAGTATTCGCCGGAGACTTGGTAGGCAAAGACAGGCAGGCCGAAGGCCTCCTTCATGCGCCAGCAGATGTCGAGATAGGGCAGGCCCGGTTTCACCATCAGCATGTCGGCGCCTTCCTCGACGTCGAGGGCAGCATCGCGGATCGCTTCGGTGCCGTTGGCCGGGTCGATGTAGTAGGTCTTCTTGTCGCCCTTCAAAAGGCCGCCGGTGCCGATCGCCTCGCGATAGGGGCCGTAGAATCCGGAGGCGAACTTTGTCGCATAGGACATGATGCCGACATTCTGGTGCCCGGCCGCGTCGAGCGCCTGGCGGATCGCGCCGATGCGGCCGTCCATCATGTCGGAGGGGGCGATGATGTCGGAGCCGGCATCCGCCTGGGCGACCGCCGCCCTTGCGATCATCTCGACGGTTTCGTCGTTGACGATCTCGCCGTTGCGAAAGATGCCGTCATGGCCGTGGCTGGTGAAGGGGTCGAGGGCGACGTCGGTGATGATGCCGATCTCGGGCACCGCTTTCTTGAAGGCCCGCGTCGCCTGATTGATCAGGTTGTCGGCGGCAAGGCTGTTGGAGCCGGTCTCGTCGCGCAGCCCCATGTCGATGTTCGGGAAGGTCGCAATCGCCGGAATGCCGAGATCGGCCGCTTCCTTGACCGCTTCCACTGCCTTGTCGATGCTCATGCGGTTGACGCCGGGCATCGCCTCGATCGGCTGGACGATGTTGCTGCCCGGCACGATGAAGATCGGCCAGATCAGATCGTCGACGGTCAGGCGGTTTTCCTGCACCAGTCGCCGCGTCCAGTCGGCTTTGCGGTTGCGGCGCATGCGGCGGTGGCCGGTGATCCTGTCCACAAGATTTGTCCTGTCGTTCATCGCGCCCACGCCTTTCCGGTCAAAATCATCGTTAGCCAAGCGCTTTATCATGGGGCGGCGGCAATTGGGAACCGCGCGTCGGGCGAACGAACTGCGGCATTTCTTCTCTTCAAAAAGATAGCGGCAGGGGAGGGGAAACTACGATCCCGCTGGCGGATGAGGAAGACCCGCCCTATCTTGCCGGCCATGCTTCATGATTCTGCCCATGTGCTGAAACCATCGCTGACCGAGATCCTCTTCGGTATCTTCCTGCGTCTGGTCTCTGCCTCGTGCATCTGGTTCGCACTTAACTACTGGGCCATGCTGATTGGCTTTTCCCATGGTGGCGCCGGTCGCTTCGATCTGTTGTCGCCGGAGTGGCGCGCGGCTGCGACGGCGCTCGCCGTGGTCTATCCCGTTGCGGCGCTCGGCCTCTGGTTGCTCGTCTCCTGGGGGCCCGTGGTCTGGGTGGTCGCAGCGGCGATCGAGATCGCCATGTATGAGTTCTATCCGGTGAGTTTCGGCGCCCGGCCTTTGCTGCTCGTGCTGCATGTGGCGGTTGCCGTCACCTTCGTTCTTTTCCGGGCGGCACTCTTCTTTCAGCGCTGGCGGCAGGCCAAGCAGGTAAGAGTTGATTCACCCTGAGACAGGCTCGTCAAATGGCAAGCTCTTGTTAAGGCTGCGGTTTAAGTAGAATTTTAGACGTATTCGATAGGGTCTCACTCAAGGCGGGCAGACAAACTGACACCGCCAAACAAAACAGTGAGGCAGTCAAATGAACACGAAGATGAAGCCGCAGGCGGCTCAGCCCCGAGACCCTCAGGAAGAAACCATCCGCGGTCTCTACATGGAATCCCTCCACCTCGTCGAGCGTCTGCACCGCCGTCTGCTCGACGTCATCAAGGACGAATTCGACCGTGAAGGTCGCAGCGACGTCAACGCCGTTCAGGCCCTGTTGCTCTTCAACATCGGCAACTCGGAACTGACCGCCGGCGAACTTCGCTCCCGCGGCTACTACCTCGGCTCGAACGTCTCCTACAACGTCAAGAAGCTCGTCGACCTTGGCCTGATCAACCACCAGCGCTCTCGCGTCGACCGCCGCTCGGTTCGTATCAGCCTGACGGAAGACGGCCAGGAAATCGCCGAAACCGTCGCCAAGCTCTACGAGCGCCACATCGGCTCGATCCAGAAGGTCGGCGGTATCGGTTCGGACGAGTTCACCCAGATGAACAAGCTCCTGCAGCGCCTCGATCGCTTCTGGAACGACTCGATCATGTACCGCCTGTAATCCAGGCCCTGCATAACTTTGTCCTTAGATCGAAGTGATCTAAGGACAAAGTTATGCAGAAACTCAATGTGGTACAGCGACCTTTGCGCGTCTGAATAGACGCGCGGCGCTGTAGAACCTCCAGTTCAAGGGTCGGGCGCAATCCCTGCGTGTCCGAACTTTGCCATTTGCCGGCTCCTCATCCTGTTGCGGAAAAGCCGCACCGCTTCGGCACGCCAATCCTGCGTTCGGCCGGCTTTCCAAACGGAAAATATTAGAAAATCAAAATGTTGCCGTCTGCAGCTCGTCCGCCGGCTTGTCCGCTACGGCGAAAAGCAAAAGGCGTGCCATGTCGCCGTTCAACCTGTCCGAGACACGAATTGGCCATATTGCTGTGACAGCGACGACGACATGCGGTAGGTGCGGCCACGTGTTTTCTTGAGCGTGGATTCGTTTCGCGTTTCGCCTGCCGGATGAGGGTCCTCACTCGCGGTATCGTGAGATCTTGTGAGGGCAGGGTGGCTCGTTGGTTGACCTTTGTTAACCACGATCGTGTTAGGGCTCCGGCAACGTGCGTGCCAGCGCATAGGGCGCGTGCCAACGCATTGGGATGGTAGGAATATGTCGAAAAAGAATGGAATTGATGCATTCTCGCGCCGCGCCTTTCTGCGCTCGGCAGCAACCTTCGGCGCCGTGGCAGTCGCCGGCGCGGCAAGCGCACAGGACGCCCTGAACGAGATCATCAATTCGCCACGCCGCGGTTCCTGGGACGACCAGTATGACGCCAAGGCATCGCGCACCGCGACGACGGTCGTTTCGAATACGCCGGTCTTCGGCCCGGAAACGATCGCTCACGTGCAGCAGGCAATCTTCGACTACCAGAACATCGTTTCGCAAGGCGGCTGGCCAATGGTCCAGACCAGCGTCAAGCTCGAGCTTGGCGTCACGGATCCGTCGGTGCAACAGCTTCGCCAGCGCCTGATGGTCTCCGGCGATCTGCCGCAGTCGGCGGGCGTCTCCTCGTCCTTCGATTCCTACGTCGAAGGCGCGGTCAAGCGCTTCCAGGCCCGCCACGGCCTCCCGGCCGATGGCGTCATCGGCGAGTACACGCTGAAGGCGATCAACGTCGACGCCAACACCCGCCTCGGTCAGCTCCAGACCAACCTGGTGCGCCTGCAGTCGATGTCCGGCGATCTTGGCCGCCGCTACGTGATGGTCAACATTCCAGCGGCCTATATCGAAGCAGTCGAGAACGGCCGCGTGGCGCTGCGCCATACGGCGATCGTCGGCAAGATTGACCGCCAGTCGCCGATCCTCAACTCGAAGATCTACGAGGTCATCCTCAACCCCTATTGGACCGCGCCGCGCTCGATCATCCAGAAGGATATCATGCCGCTGATGCGCAAGGACCCGACCTATCTCGCACGCAACTCGATCCGTCTGTTCGACGGCAGTGGCGGCGAAGTGTCGCCGGAAACGGTCGATTGGAACGCCGAGAAGGCGCCGAACCTGATGTTCCGCCAGGACCCGGGCAAGATCAACGCGATGTCGTCGACGAAGATCAACTTCCACAACGAGCATCAGGTCTACATGCACGATACCCCGCAGCAGGGTCTGTTCAACAAGCTGATGCGTTTCGAGTCTTCCGGCTGCGTTCGCGTGCAGAACGTGCGCGATCTTTCGACCTGGTTGCTGAAGGATACGCCCGGCTGGTCGCGCCAGCAGATCGAGGCGACCATCAAGACCGGCGTCAACACGCCGATCACGCTCGCCGAGGAAGTGCCCGTGTTCTTCACCTACATCACGGCCTGGTCCGCAAAGGATGGCGTGGTGCAGTTCCGCGATGATATCTACCAGCGCGACGGTGCCACCGAGCTGGCGCTGCAGTCGCCCTATGGCGTCGAACAGTCGCCCGGCTCGGTCGATCAGGACGCGCTGCCGCAATAAGCGAATTTGCGACACGGAATTCCTAAAGCCGCGCTTCCCCTGGGAGCGCGGCTTTTTCACGCGTCAGCCGCCGCGATATTTCGGCGCGGCAGATGGGGGAAATGGCGCAATCCGCACAGCAGATATTGCTCTTGCCGTGCGAGGAAGCTAAAGAACTGCCACCCTTGAGAGGAGCCTCGCGCCGATGCTTGAACAATCCAATGACGCCTTCTTCACCCGCTCTCTGGCCGACAGCGATCCGGACATCTTCGGTGCGATCGAGAAGGAGCTGGGTCGTCAGCGCCACGAGATCGAGCTGATCGCCTCCGAGAACATCGTTTCCCGCGCCGTGCTCGAAGCCCAGGGCTCGATCATGACCAACAAATATGCCGAGGGTTACCCGGGCAAGCGCTACTATGGCGGCTGCCAGTTCGTCGATATCGCCGAAGAACTGGCGATCGAACGCGCCAAGAAGCTCTTCGGCGTCAACTTCGCCAACGTTCAGCCGAACTCCGGTTCGCAGATGAACCAGGCCGTGTTCCTGGCGCTCTTGCAGCCGGGCGACACCTTCATGGGCCTCGACCTCAACTCGGGCGGTCACCTGACGCACGGTTCGCCGGTCAACATGTCCGGCAAGTGGTTCAACGTCGTCTCCTACGGCGTACGTGAAGACGATCACCTGCTCGACATGGACAACGTTGCCGAGCAGGCGCGCAAGCACAAGCCGAAACTGATCATTGCTGGTGGCACTGCCTATTCGCGCATCTGGGACTGGAAGCGCTTCCGCGAAATCGCCGACGAAGTCGGCGCCTGGCTGATGGTTGACATGGCGCACATCGCCGGTCTCGTTGCCGGTGGCCAGCATCCGTCGCCGTTCCCGCATTGCCACGTCGCCACCACGACGACGCACAAGTCGCTGCGCGGCCCGCGCGGCGGCATGGTTCTGACCAACGACGAAGATGTCGCCAAGAAGATCAACTCGGCCGTCTTCCCGGGTCTCCAGGGCGGCCCGCTGATGCACGTCATCGCCGCCAAGGCTGTTGCTCTCGGCGAAGCGCTGCATCCGTCGTTCAAGGACTATGCGGCCCAGATCGTCAAGAACGCCCGCACGCTCGCAGAAACGCTGAAGGCCAACGGCCTCGACATCGTCTCCGGCGGCACGGACAACCACCTGATGCTCGTCGACCTGCGCAAGAAGAACGCAACCGGCAAGCGCGCGGAAGCCGCCCTCGGCCGTGCGTTCATCACCTGCAACAAGAACGGCATCCCGTTCGACCCTGAAAAGCCGTTCGTCACCTCGGGCGTCCGTCTCGGCACGCCGGCCGGTACCACCCGCGGCTTCAAGGAAGCCGAGTTCAAGGAAATCGGCGAGTTGATCGTCGAGGTCCTCGACGGCCTGAAGGTCGCCAACTCCGACGAAGGCAATGCCGCCGTCGAAGCCGGCGTTCGCGAAAAGGTCCTCAAGCTGACCGACCGCTTCCCGATGTACGGCTACATGTGATCGGTCGCTCATGCGCTGCCCCTATTGCGGTTCTGAAGACAGTCAGGTGAAGGATTCCCGTCCTGCAGAGGACGGGAACGCCATTCGCCGCCGCCGGATTTGTCCGGATTGCGGAGGTCGTTTCACCACCTTCGAACGGGTGCAGTTGCGTGAACTGATGATCATCAAGAAGACCGGTCGGAAGGTTCCTTTCGACCGGGATAAACTTTTGCGGTCGTTCGAGATCGCGCTCAGGAAGCGCCCGGTCGATCGCGACCGCATCGAGCGGGCGGTCTCCGGCATCGTTCGGCGCCTCGAAAGCTCCGGCGAGACCGAGATCCCCTCGGAGGAAATCGGCCTGCAGGTGCTCGAGGCCCTGAAGAGCCTCGATGACGTTGCCTTCGTGCGCTACGCTTCGGTCTATCGCGATTTCTCGCATGCCGAGGATTTCGAGAAGGTCATCACCGAGATCAGCGCCAAGATCGCGCGCGATCCGGGCGAATAGGCGAAAGCTGGATAGAGCCATGGCAGGACCCACCCGTGAAGACGAGAGGTTCATGGCCGCGGCGCTGAGGCTGGCCCGCCATCATCTCGGACAGACTTCCACCAATCCCTCCGTCGCCTGCCTGATAGTCAAGGAAGGCGTCATCGTCGGCCGCGCCGTGACGGCGCGAAGCGGTCGTCCGCATGCGGAAACCCAGGCGCTGGCAGAGGCCGGAGAGACGGCGAGGGGCGCGACCGCCTATGTGACGCTGGAGCCCTGCTCGCATCACGGCAAGACGCCGCCTTGCGCCGACGCCCTTGTCGCATCCGGCGTTGCCCGCGTGGTGATCTCGATCCTCGATCCGGATGAGCGTGTCGCCGGGCGCGGCGTCGTGCGCCTGCGCGATGCCGGCATCATCGTCGATATCGGCGTTCTCGCTGAAGAGGGGCAGCACGCACTCGAAGCCTATCTCATGCGCCAGGTAAGCCGGCGGCCCTATGTGATTCTCAAGCTTGCTGTTTCCGCCGACGGCATGATCGGCCGTAAGGGGGCAGGGCAGGTCCGCATCACCGGTCCCATCTCCCGGGGGCAGGTGCAAATGCTGAGAGCCGAGACGGACGCGATCCTCGTCGGGATCGGCACGGCGACGGCCGACGACCCGGAATTGACCGTGCGGCTACCCGGGCTCGAAAATCGCTCGCCGCTGCGCATCGTCCTCGACCGCCGGCTCGACCTGCCGCTTTCCTCGAAACTGGTGCGAACGGCGCGGGATGTTCCGGTGATCGTGGTCTCCAGTGACGGATCCGGCGGTCCGGACGCGGATGTCGATGACGGCCGGGCCGCACGCAAGGCGGCCCTGGAGGCCGCCGGCGTTGAGGTGCTCGAAGCCGGTTCGATTGCGGACCTTCTGACGGCCCTCGCCTCGCGCGGTATCTCCTCGCTGATGGTCGAAGGTGGAGCGGTCGCGGCGCGCGCCTTTCTCGATGCGGACCTCGTCGACCGTATCCAGCTTTACACCGGGCCGGGGACGATTGGCGAAAACGGCATTGCATCCCCATTTGACCGTAAGTCCGTGCCGACCGGCTTCACGCGTGTCGCCGAAGCGCGCTACGGAGAGGATCTGTTCGAGGAATACGAAAGAGAAAACTGATGTTCACAGGCATTGTTACCGACATCGGCACCGTCGATGCCGTCACCCCGCTCAAGGAAGGCATCAAGCTGCGTGTTGCCACGAGCTATGATCCGAAGACCATCGACATGGGCGCCTCCATCGCCCATTCCGGTGTGTGTCTGACGGTGACCGCCTTGCCTGAAGCCGGCAGCAACGAGCGCTGGTTCGAGGTCGAGGCCTGGGAAGAAGCGCTGCGGCTGACGACGATTGCGGGCTGGACAAAGGGCACGCGGATCAACCTCGAGCGGTCGCTGAAGATTGGCGACGAGCTCGGCGGCCACTTGGTCTCCGGTCATATCGATGACAAGGCGGAAATCCTCTCGGTGGAGTCGGAGGGCGACGCGGTGCGCTTTCGCCTTCGGGCACCGGAACATCTGGCGCGGTTTGTCGCACCGAAGGGCTCCGTCGCGCTCGACGGTACGTCGTTGACGGTCAACAAGGTCGATGGCGCCGAATTCGACGTGCTGCTCATCCGCCATTCGCTGGAGGTCACCACCTGGGGCGACCGCAAGGCTGGTGATTTCGTCAACTTTGAAGTCGACACCATGGCCCGTTACGCGGCGCGCCTGGCCGAGTTCCCGGCGCCGAAGCCGGCATGAGCGAAGTCTGAGATTCTTTGCCGAATATGTCTCAAAAAAAGCAAACCGCCCCCGATTGGGGGCGGTGGCGTTTTGAGAGGGCGATTGGCGGCTCAGCGTAGATAGAAGGTCAGGCTGCCATCGGCCGCCTGTTCAGCGCCCGCGATGTTGTTCATCTCGACGTTCTGGCCCTTCAGCTTGGCTGCAAGCGGCTTGTTGGCGTTGACCGCTTCGTGGAGGGACGAGAGTTGTTGCGGCGTGGCTTCGTCGATCCACAGGCGCGTCTGGCTCGATTCCTTGAGCGTGTTGACGTCAACGACGGTGAACTGGTCGCCCTTGAATTCGCGAACCGTGTGGTCGATCTCGGCCGGCCAGTTCATCGCGGCGCCTGCCGCGTAGGAAACGCCGCCGAAGGACAGGGCGGAGAGGGCAGCGATGACGGAAAGCTTGGCTATGCGGTTCATGGTCATGCTCCTTTGTTTGCTTGCGACATCGCGACTGCCGGGCTCCTACCCGAACGGGTGACCCTTATGGGCCTCGGAGACCGGTCACCATCTCGTGCCGCAGCGGCCAGCAAACGTCGATTGCGGGTGGCGTCACCCGCATTGAGACGTGCTGGACGGTTTCGACTGATTGGGGCGGCGTTTCCTCGGCTTGGGGCGGGGGCGCGTCGTGCCAACGCCTAGAAAGCTGGCCCGGAATCTGGCCGTTTCCGTGGCGCAAAGGTCTGGAAAACAATTAAAAATTGTTCATGTTTCGGCGTGCGCACGCAACTTGTGCGTCGTCGTTGCCTTCTGGTGGCGCTCGAACATGATCACGTGGTTGCCATGGTAGGTCGTCCGCCAGAATTCCTTGAAGCCATGCTTCTCCGCAACCCGGATTGAGGCACGGTTGCCGACATCGATGATGCAGGTTTTGCGGAGCGTGGGAAACTGGTGATCGGCCCATTTCAGCGCCGCACTGACCGCTTCTGTCGCAAGCCCCTGGCCATGGGCCTTTGGTGAAAGCGCCCATCCGGTCTCCATCGTGCCTTCAAGCGAGGGCGTGATGGCGCGGTGTACATCGTGAAACCCGGCCTCGCCAAGAAAAGCGCCTGTTTCCCGATCCTGGATGGCAAAGAAACCGAAGCCGAAATAGTGCCACATGCCGACCTGGCGCAGGAAACGGGTCCAGGATTGTTCGCGCGTAAACGGCACCCCGCCGACATAGCGGATCACCTCGGCATCGCCGAACAGCCCTGCGTAGGAGGGGAAGTCGTCACGGCGATAGGGGCGCAGGATGAGGCGGTCTGTCTCGATGATAGGCACGCTATGCATGTTCGATCCTATGCTGTGGTGAACTCAGGCGCCGGGCTCGCCGTCCCAATAGTCGACAGTGTCTTCCGGTCTGCCGATGAAGCGGAATCGCCTCTGGCCATCAGCACTGCGCGTCTTGGCGAGGAACTTGCCCGAGTCCGGGTACTCGCAGATCTCGGTGGCCGCCATGGTCGAAATGGACAAGTATTTGAGCGCCACGCTGCCAGTGTTGATCAGGTGATGCGCCGTTTCCGGCCCGCCTGCAGGCGCGCCAAGAATGTCGCCCGGCCCAACCGCATGGCGCTCGTTGCCGAAGCGATACGTGCCTTCGCCTTCGAGGATGATGAAAAGCTCCTCCTCGACGTGGTGATTGTGGAACGGGCAGCCGGACTTGCCCGGCGGCACTTCACCGTAGCCGATACCGAGATCCTTAAGGCCCAGCAACGCGCCGAAGGAAGCGTCGCTCGATTCGAACCCTTCGCCTTTCGTCCAATGGTCGAGGTTGAGGGTCTTCGGATTGACGATCGGTCTTCGCGTTTCCGTCATGTCTATCTCCCTGACGCCGTGCATTTCGCAAGAAGCATCCACGGTCCGTTCCTATCCGTGTCGCGCGATCGAGGGAACGTCAACCGACAAGCGTCGAAATTGATAAACGTTACGTTGCTTATGCCTCGATTTTGCAATCCTATGGCGGTAACTGCGGCGGCGGAGCGCGCTGTGCCTCAGCACGGACCGCGTCGCGTCGCCCGGGAGGCCGATCGTGTCGAGATAAAGCGAGGCGGGCATCTCGTAGCCGAAATCCGGTGCGGTCCGCATCATGGCGTCGCGGGCAAGCGCCTCGGCGTCGAAGAGCAGCCCATCCATATCGAAGAGGACCGCTCGAGGGGCGTGGGGGAGGCGGATCGTTGATGGGTCTCAAGCATGCGGATGCCTCGTTCAATTCCTGTCTGGTACCTGAACTTGCTGTTCTGCGCTGCAAACCGCAAGCAACCATGCGATTGTGTTCGAAGCCCGAACGGCAAGGATAGCCCTTCGGGCCTGGTATTCTGGCGCTGTTCGGCGCGGCAAAAGGCCGTTTGCGGCGGAATTTGCTTGCCATTCGGCGCCGGGCATGGTTTGACCGCCGCCTGCCGGTCGCAACCGGCGACGAACTCTCAAAGACAGGTGATCCATGGCAGAGACCACGGCAGCCCACATTCTGATTGTGGAAGCGCGTTTCTATGACGATATGGCCGATGCATTGCTCGACGGCGCCAAACATGCGCTGGACGCAGCCGGGGCCACCTATGATATCGTAACGGTTCCGGGCGCGCTCGAAATCCCGCCGGCGATCGCGATGGCACTCGACGGTGCTGACGAAGGCGGTACGGAATATGACGGCTTCGTCGCGCTCGGCATGGTCATTCGCGGCGAGACCTATCATTTCGATATCGTCGCGAACGAATCTTCGCGGGCCATCATGGATCTCGCCGTGAGCGAAAGCCTCGCCATCGGCAACGGCATCCTGACGGTCGAGAATGACGACCAGGCCTGGGCACGCGCCCGCCGGTCGGAAGGTGACAAGGGTGGCTTTGCTGCGCGTGCGGCGCTCACCATGATTGAATTGAAGAAGAAACTGGGCACGGAAAAGTGACGAAGACACCCTCGGATCAGCCGCTGAAGCAGGTCAACCAGCGCGGCGCCGCGCGCCTTGCCGCGGTGCAGGCGCTCTATCAGATGGACATTGGCGGCACCGGCGTGCTCGAAGTGGTTGCCGAGTACGAAGCCCATCGCCTCGGCCAGGACGTCGACGGCGACACCTATCTGAAGGCTGACGCCTCCTGGTTCCGCTCGATCGTCGCCGGCGTCGTGCGCGACCAGCGCAAGCTCGATCCGTTGATCGGTTCGGCGCTTCAGGACGACTGGGCACTGTCGCGGCTCGATTCTACCGTGCGCGCCATCCTGCGTGCCGGCACCTTCGAAATGCTGGAACGCAAGGACGTGCCGGTTCCGGTGATCGTCACCGAGTATGTCGAGATCGCCAAGGCCTTCTTCGAGGATGACGAGCCGAAGCTGGTCAATGCCGTTCTCGATCGTATTGCCAAGCAGGTTCGTAGCGAGTTCAGGAAGTAGAGTTTATGGTTGCGGTTGCTGCGGATGACATGGGGGCCACCCTTCGCGAAGCGCGCCGCAACGTTTTCCATCTGACTGCCGCGCAGGCCATTCTCGGCGTCGTCGGACCGATCTGCTTCTCCATCGGCGGTGTCGCCGGCTACCAGTTGCTGGCGGAAGACAAGTCGCTGGCAACAGCACCTCTCACCGCCTTCAACGTCGGCATGGCGCTTGGCGTCGTGCTGGTCGCGATGCTCTCGCGCCTGATCGGCCGCCGGTTTGCCTTCATGACCGGGACCGGGATCGCTGCCGCAGGCGCGGCGCTCGCCGCCGTCGCACTCTTCCGCGAAAGCTTCTGGCTCTTCGCCTTTGCTCTCGCGATGCTCGGCTCGTCGAACGGCTTCACCCAAAAGCTGCGTTTCGCCGCCGCCGATGCTTCCCCGTCGTTCTACAAACCCAAGGCGATCTCGCTGATCCTTGGCGGCGGTATCGTTTCGGCAGTGCTCGGCCCCCAGATCGTCATCTTTGCCGGAGACCTGTTCGCGCCCGTTGCCTTTGCCGGCGCCTTCGTCGTGCTGCTGCCGATCTGCCTGCTCGCGGCGTTCTTCTTCGCGCCCCTGCGGTTGCCCGAACCGGGTGCAATGGTCAAAGATCACCACCATGAGGCCGTGCGTCCTCTCGGCGCGATCATACGCAGCCAGCGCTTCGCCACCGGCATGGTCTGCGGCATCTCCAGCTATGCACTGATGACCTTCATGATGACCGGTGCTCCCGTCGAGATGGTGGTGGGCTGCGGGTTTTCGACCGAGCTCGCGACGCTCGGTATTCAGTGGCACGTGCTGGCGATGTTCGCCCCGAGCTTCTTCACCGGCTGGCTGATCAGCCGCTTCGGCGCCGAGCGCATCGTCGGCTGCGGCCTGCTTCTCCTGATGGCCTGTGCGACTGTGGCGCATATGGGTATCGAACTCTGGAACTTCTGGGGTGCGCTGGTGCTGCTCGGCCTCGGCTGGAATTTCGGCTTCATCGGCTCGACGGCGATCGTCGCCAGCAGCTACCGTCCGCAGGAGGCCGACAAGGTCCAGGCTTTCCACGACATCATCCTCTTCACCACCGTGGCGCTGTCGTCCTTTGCCTCAGGCAAAGTGCTGTCCGCCTATGGATGGGACATGCTGAACGCGGTCGTGTGGCCGGTCACCATCGTCTGCCTGGTACTTCTGCTGCTCCTGAAGCGCACACCGCGGAAGGCCGCCGCCTAACTCCATTCTCCCGACAATCAAAGTCGCCGGAGCGCCTTCTCACTGGCGTTTTCCGGGGCTTGACGATCTCCCGTTGCAACCGCACTCTGGCCGCGCCGTGGGGGGTGCTGCTTGAGGAGGTGGCGCGTGATTCGCGGCTTTTGAGGGGCCCGTGGCCGGGAGTGAGTCCGCGGGTTGTAACGGAGGGTAATGCGAAATGACCATTTTATTGGGCGTTATCGCATGCGGGTTGCTCGCGGTGGTTTATGCCATCTGGGCAACACAGTCGGTGATGGCCGCCGACCAGGGGAACGCCCGCATGCAAGAAATCGCAGGCTACATTCGTGAAGGGGCGCAGGCCTATCTCACGCGTCAGTACAAGACCATTGCCATCGTCGGTGTTGTCGTTTTCATCGCCGCTTGGGTTCTTCTTTCTCCCGCCGCCGCTTTCGGCTTTCTGGTAGGTGCGATCCTTTCGGGCGCTGCGGGCTTCATCGGCATGCATGTTTCTGTTCGGGCAAACGTCCGCACTGCCCAGGCGGCTTCTGTCAGCCTTGCCTCCGGCCTCGACATCGCTTTCAAGTCAGGCGCGATTACCGGCCTTCTCGTAGCGGGCCTGGCGCTTCTCGGCGTCTCCGTCTACTACGTCGTCCTCACGGTCGGCCTCGGGCATGAGCCCGCCTCGCGCGAAGTCATCGACGCGCTGGTCGCGCTCGGTTTCGGCGCTTCTCTGATCTCCATCTTCGCCCGTCTCGGCGGGGGCATCTTCACCAAGGGCGCCGACGTCGGTGGGGACCTCGTCGGCAAGGTGGAGGCCGGCATTCCGGAAGACGATCCGCGCAATCCGGCAACGATTGCCGATAACGTCGGCGACAATGTCGGCGATTGCGCCGGCATGGCGGCCGACCTGTTCGAGACCTACGCCGTCTCGGTCGTCGCGACCATGGTGCTGGCGGCGATCTTCTTCGCCGGCACGCCGGTGCTCGCGACGGTCATGGTCTATCCGCTGGCCATCTGCGCAGCCTGCATCATCACTTCGATCGTCGGCACCTTCTTCGTCAAGCTCGGTACCAACAATTCGATCATGGGCGCTCTCTACAGGGGTCTGATCGTCACCGGCGTGTTGTCGATCCTCGGTCTCGGCGCAGCCACGTCCTTCACGATCGGATGGGGCACCATTGGTACGGTTGACGGCAAGGACATCACCGGCTGGAATCTGTTTTTCTGCGGCATTCTCGGCCTGATCGTGACGGCCCTGATCGTGGTGATCACGGAATATTATACCGGCACCAACAAACGGCCGGTGAACTCGATCGCCCAGGCTTCGGTCACCGGCCATGGCACCAACGTGATCCAGGGGCTTGCCGTCTCGCTGGAATCGACGGCCCTGCCGGCGATCGTCATCGTTGGCGGCATCATCTTCACCTACCAACTCGCCGGCCTCTTCGGGACCGGCATCGCCGTCACCGCCATGCTCGGTCTTGCCGGCATGATTGTGGCACTCGATGCCTTCGGTCCGGTGACGGATAATGCCGGCGGCATCGCGGAAATGTCGCATCTGCCGCCGGAAGTGCGCAAATCCACCGATGCGCTCGACGCGGTCGGCAACACCACCAAGGCTGTCACCAAGGGCTATGCGATCGGCTCGGCCGGTCTCGGCGCGCTGGTGCTCTTCGCGGCCTATTCGAACGACCTCCGCTACTTTGCGGCGAATGGTGACAAGTACCCGTACTTTGCCGATGTGGGCCAGATCTCCTTCGATCTCTCCAACCCCTACGTTGTGGCAGGCCTGATCTTCGGCGGTCTCATCCCCTACCTCTTCGGCGGTATCGCGATGACGGCGGTCGGCCGTGCGGCCGGATCCATCGTTGAGGAGGTTCGTCGACAGTTCCGCGAAAAACCCGGCATCATGGAAGGCACGGAGCGGCCGGACTATGGTCGCGCCGTCGACCTTCTGACGAAGGCGGCGATTCGTGAAATGGTCGTTCCCTCGCTGCTGCCGGTGCTCGCACCTATCGTCGTCTACTTTGGCGTGCTGCTTCTGTCGGGCTCGAAGGCCTCGGCCTTCGCAGCACTCGGCGCATCGCTTCTCGGTGTCATCGTCAACGGCCTGTTCGTGGCGATCTCGATGACGTCGGGCGGCGGCGCCTGGGACAATGCCAAGAAGAGCTTCGAGGATGGCTTCGTCGACAAGAACGGCGAGCGTCATCTCAAGGGCTCGGAGGCGCACAAGGCATCCGTCACCGGCGACACGGTGGGCGATCCCTACAAGGATACGGCCGGTCCGGCGGTGAACCCTGCGATCAAGATCACCAACATCGTGGCGCTGCTGCTTCTGGCCGTCCTCGCCTGATCGTATCGCTGAAACGAAAAAGGCCCGCGGAAGAGACTTCCGCGGGCCTTTTGCTTTGTGATGGTGAACTACTTGCTGCCGAAGTCCTTGAACAGGCTCTTTGCGGCAGCCTGTCCGGCACCTGGTCCGCTCAACAACTGGCCGAGGAAGCTCGTTTCCTTGCCGCCGGTCGGCGTCGTGCGCGACAGCATGTCGAAGACCTTGCCATCCTTCAGCGTGTAATGGGCGAGCTGGCTGACAGTACCTTCCTTGTCGAAGTAAACGGCGAGGATCGATTGGTCGACCAGCTGAGGCTTCATGAAGGCGACGGGACGCTTGCGGGTCTGCGAAATGTAGTAGAACACTTCGTTGTCGAAGGTCGCAGTCGTCGACGGGGTGCCGAGCGACAGGAGCACCTGCTCGCGGCTGGAGCCGACCGGAACGAGGTTTAGCGTTTCCTGGTCAACCACATAACCCTGATGAAGGACTTCACCGACATTGGCGGACTGGCAGGCTGAAAGGGTGAGACCGGCGATGGTAGCTACGGCCGCAACGCGGCCGAGGGTTTTAAAGTTTTTTCTCAAATACCGCTTCGTCAACGACAGCTCCCCTTGGAGAAACGATGGCAGATCCGCCATTGCAATTCGTGCCTGCTTCGGTAAACCAGCTTCGGCTGTCATGCAACAACGGGATGGGCGCTTGCGCGCATTTCGAGAAAGCCAAGCCCGAGCTTTGTGATGATTTTTAGACTGTTCAAAAGAAAAAGCGGCAATGCCGTGATTGTCGAGCGTCAGTATGCACTGCTGACGTCGGCCGCGCGCCAACCTTATCTCTACACCGACCTCGATGTGCCGGACACGGTCATGGGGCGGTTCGAGATGCTGTCGGCTATGCTGATCCTCTACTTCCGCCGCACCCGTGCTTCGGCAAGGCCCGGCCAGGAGATCGCGCAGGAGATCATCGACGCTTTCTTCGAGGACGTCGATCACTCGATCCGCGAACTCGGCGTGGGCGATGCCGGCGTTCCGAAGAAGATGAAGAAGCTGGCCGGCATGTATTACGGTCGCCTCGAGTCCTACGCGGCAGCGCTGGAAGCGAAGGATACGGCCGCCTTGGCAGCGGCACTCAAGCGTAACTTTCATCCGGAAGGCGGCGATGCAGCACCCTCGATGGAGGCGCTTGCAGCCTATCTGCTGACTGTCGAGGCGCAACTCGCCGACATTGCCGAAGAGGTTGTCGAGGCCGGTCAGTTGCAGATTCCATCCGCTGGCGTTTAATAGAGCGGTTATTAAGAGATATCAGCGCCGCGAGCCGGAACCCGGGCGGCAGCTGCATTCGCGACTGGGCGGCATCAATCGCCCTGGCGAGGAAGGATCCGATCATGAAAGACGATAGCCAGCCGGCCTTCTCCTATCCGGTGAAGGTGGGGCATATCTCGGCGAACGCTGTCAGCGTGCAGCTTTCAGCAAACGAGCGGGAAAGGGCGGCACTGGCGAAGCTCTGGGGCGTCAGGGACGTGCTGTCGCTCAGCGCAGAGCTGCAGATCGCGCGCTGGAAGAAGGATGGCGTCAAGATCAAGGGCGATGTCACGGCCCGCATCGTGCAAAGCTGCGTGGTGACGCTCGAGCCCGTCGAGGCCGACATCCATGAACCGGTCGAAGCGATCCTGGTTCCCGAAGGATCGCGGCTCGCCCGCCACGCGAGCAACGACGGCGGCGAGATGATTCTCGACCCGGATGGTCCCGACATCCCCGACACGTTCACGGGCGACACGATCGATGCCGGCGTCGTCGTCAGCGAGCAGGTGGCGCTTGCCATCGACCCCTATCCGCGCAAGCCGGGTGCGGCTTTCGGCGAGCGAATCGAGAGCACCTCAGCGGACGACAAGAAGCCGAACCCGTTTGCTGTCCTGAAGGACTGGAAAAAGGACTGAGGCCGCGAAAGCCTCTTCTACAATTCGGTTGTCACGCAAAGGAAAAGCAGTATTTTGGCCCCAAACCGGCCAAAAGAGCCGTTAAGCGATCTGCCGCGTGCTTGGCTCAAGCGTCAGAAGCAATATGTTTCGTCATTGCGTCCCAGGTGAGTGCGCCACGACGGCACGTGTTGTGTGGCAGAAATGAAGGATAAGACACGCGTGGTCAGAATTTCACTTGACGTGATGGGTGGCGACTATGGTCCCGAAGTCGTCATCCCGGGTGCCGCAAGAGCGCTCGAACGTCATCCGGACATCAAGTTCGTGTTGTTCGGTATTGAAGCGCAATGCGCGGAACTCTTGGGAAAATATCCGAAGCTCAAGGCCAGCAGCACCTTTTACGATTGTGAAATCGCCGTGGCGATGGACGAGAAGCCGAGCCAGGCGCTTCGCCGCGGCCGCGGCAAATCGAGCATGTGGAAGGCGATCGACGCGATCAATGCCGGCGAGGCCGATGTCGTCGTTTCGGCCGGCAATACCGGCGCGCTCATGGCCATGTCGGTCTTCTGTCTGCGCACGATGCAGGGGATCCAGCGCCCGGCGATCGCTGCCATCTGGCCCACGCTGAAGGGCGAGAGCATCGTGCTCGACGTCGGGGCGACGATCGGTGCGGATGCGCAGCAACTCATGGACTTCGCGCTGATGGGCGGCGCCATGGCGCGGGCCCTCTTCGAGATCGAACGACCGATGGTTGGGCTTCTCAACGTCGGTGTCGAGGAAATCAAGGGACAGGAAGAGGTCAAGGAAGCTGGCCGCCTGATCCGTGAAGCCAATATCGATGGCTTTGACTATTACGGTTTTGTCGAAGGCGACGACATCGGCCGTGGGACGGTCGACGTCGTCGTGACTGAAGGCTTTTCCGGCAATATCGCGCTGAAGGCAGCCGAAGGCACCGCGCGCCAGATTGCCGAATATCTGCGCGCTGCTATGTCGCGCACCCTGCTTGCCAAGATCGGCTATATCCTGGCCAAGGGTGCGTTCGATCGCCTGCGCGAGAAGATGGATCCCAGGAAGGTCAACGGCGGGGTATTCCTTGGCCTCAATGGCGTCGTGATCAAGAGCCATGGTGGTGCGGATGCCGAAGGTTTCGCAGCCGCGATCGATGTCGGCTACGACATGGTGAAGAATGGCCTGAAGTCGAAGATCGAGCTCGATCTGGCGAAGTACCATGGTGCAGAACCGCCGCAGGCCCTTTCCGCCGGCATGAATGATGAGGTTTGAATAGATGATCCGTTCCGTCGTCCGCGGCTTCGGCGCAGCTTTGCCGAAGCGCGTTGTTACCAATCAGGAGCTGGAATCCAAGGTCGATACGTCCGATGAGTGGATTGTGCAGCGCACCGGCATCCGCCAGCGCCACATCGCCGGCGACGGCGAAACGACCGCCTCGCTCGGCGAAGGCGCCGCGCGCGCCGCACTCGCCAATGCCGGGCTTACGCCAGATGACATCGACCTCATCATCCTGGCGACCTCGACACCGGACAACACGTTTCCGGCAACCGCAGTCAATATCCAGGATCGCCTTGGCATGCGCCATGGCGCAGCCTTCGACATGCAGGCCGTTTGTTCCGGCTTCGTCTATGCGGTGACGACGGCCGACGCCTACATCCGCGGCGGTCTTGCCAAGCGCGTGCTGGTGATCGGCTCGGAGACGTTCTCACGCATCCTCGACTGGAGCGACCGGACGACCTGCGTGCTCTTCGGCGACGGCGCCGGTGCCATCATCCTGGAAGCCCAGGAAGGAGAGGGTACGAATGCCGACCGTGGCGTGCTGACGGCGAAGCTTCGCTCGGACGGCGCGCATCGCGACAAGCTTTATGTCGATGGCGGCCCTTCGACCACGGGAACGGTGGGCCATCTCAAGATGGAAGGCCGCGAAGTCTTCAAGCACGCGGTCGGCATGATCACCGACGTTATCGAGGCAGCCTTCGAGGCGACCGGCACGACGGCCGAGGACATCGATTGGCTTGTGCCGCACCAGGCCAACCGGCGCATCATCGATGGCTCCGCCAAGAAGCTTGGCATCCCTCTCGATAAGGTTGTGGTGACAGTCGATCTCCATGGCAACACGTCTGCGGCGTCCATTCCGCTGGCCCTGAACACCGCGGCGGCCGATGGCCGGATCAAAAAGGGCGATCTCGTTCTGCTCGAAGCCATGGGTGGTGGCTTCACTTGGGGCTCCGTTCTGATACGCTGGTAAAAAATGCTGAGGCAACGCAGGCGCTTGACCACAATAGGCAAGGGCAATAGTCTTCGGTCGCTGATCGGCGTGCCAGACGTTGGTGGGGGAAGATGAGCGGAAAAACAGTAACACGAGCAGACTTGGCTGAGTCGGTTTTTCGCAAGGTAGGTCTGTCACGGACAGAGTCTGCCGAGTTGGTGGAAACCGTCATTGATGAAATATGCAACGCAATCGTGCGTGGCGAGAGCGTGAAGCTGTCTTCTTTCGCGACCTTCCAGGTCCGCGACAAGAACGAACGCATCGGGCGAAACCCGAAGACCGGCGAGGAAGTGCCGATCTCGCCGCGTCGTGTGATGACCTTCAAGGCGTCCAACGTGCTCAAGCAGCGCGTGCTGAAGGCCCATCTCAGCCGTAGAGCGAAGCAGAAGCCAGCATCTCCCGCGGCGTGAAGTCATGGCTTCAGCCACAAATGTGGTTGAAAACCCATCCATAAGCCGTTGAAATGGACCCGATTCGTGCCATCATCGGTATGATATCGGTTCATTGCGGCCCGCGAGCGTGAGTCGCGTGACATGGATTGGGAACCACATGGAAAAGAGCCCGGACGCTTTCCGCACCATCAGCGAGGTCGCCGACGACCTCGATCTGCCGCAGCATGTTCTGCGCTTCTGGGAAACCCGTTTCCAGCAGATCAAGCCGATGAAGCGCGGCGGCGGTCGTCGCTATTATCGGCCGGAGGATGTCGATCTCCTGAAGGGTATCCGGCATCTGCTCTATGATCACGGCTACACCATCAAGGGCGTGCAGAAGCTGTTGAAAACCAACGGCAACAAGTTCGTTGCCGCCATTGCCAGCGGCGATCTCGCAACCGTCGAAGCGCTTGCGGCGTCGAGCAACGAGGAGCCGGCACCGCCCAAGGCCGGCGTTTCGGAAGAAGATCAGATCGTCGGCCGCGCCAAGGCACCGGCGAGCCGCCGCTTCTTCTCGTTCGGCGGCGGCAGCGACGACGTGCCGGAAATCTCGCTCGGCAAATCGTCGTCCGTCGGCAAGGAAGACCGGGCGCTGCTGCAGGAGGCGCTCTACGATCTCCTGGAATGCAAACGCCTGCTCGATCAGGTGCGCTGAGAGTACCGCGGTCGCCTACCAAGCGCGTGCTCGTCCGACGAGGCGCCCCGCCTTCAAGACCATAGGAAAATTGACCGACGACGCAGGCGTGACGCTTGCGCGGTCGTGGGTCGCATAACAGTCAGCCGACGGTTCCGGCCGAGCAATCGGCGAATACTCGTTCGATCGTCAGTTTGTGAGATTGGCGGCTCGCATTCAAATGCTGCAGGCCCAAGGGAAGGGGCAAACCACGCATGCATTGACGTGAGCGACTGAGGGATGCCCACAGGGCCCGTGTTCTGTCGCTCACACTAAAGTTGCCGCGTCTAGTAGGACATACGGAAACCACCGGGGCTGGATGCGGAAACATCAGGCTGCGGATAGGGGCCGTTCCACTGCGCGTAGGTTGTGTTGGTCGAACCGGACGTCGCGCATCCGGACAGCGTCAGGACGACAAGTGCGGTTACGGCCATCAGAGATTTAAGAGGCATGGTCTACTCCTGAAAGGGAGGCTCCAGGCCTCAAGGGCCAGTACCAAACTGTCCCTCAAATCGGTTGTGATGGCAAGCTCACGTTACGTCAGGGGCAGCGTTTCCAACGATGTGATTTCAGGTTTGGTGAAGGTTCCATTGCGATCGAGGATCGCCGATCCATGGGCGATCTTCCGACAAAATGGACTTTTCTTCTGATCGACCTGCCGAGTGCCCGCAGCTTTTCCACGCCAGAGATTTCTTTTTCACGCCGAGTACGAAATTCCCGCTTGCGCTCTAAGCGCTGGTTATATAGGGGTTTCCTCGGTTCGGAGCGTAGCGCAGCCCGGTAGCGCACTTGACTGGGGGTCAAGGGGTCGTGGGTTCGAATCCCGCCGCTCCGACCATTTTCCTCTTTATTTTCAATGATGTTGGTTCGCTACCGCCACTCATCGAGACGAGGGAACCGGAACATATCGCGCTCAAAACGCGGGTTCGGGAACGGATAGTCCCGAAAAAGTCCCGAAGCTCCCCGGTCATTTGTTCTTCCTTTGTTTGCGGCGCTGCTTCGAAAGTGATTCGAGAGCGTCTGCGACTTCCTCGTCGAGCACGTGCGCGTAGCGGGTCGTCGTCTTGATATCGCGGTGGCTGAGTGCCTTTTGCACCGTCTTCAGGTTCCCGGTCTGGCGCAAAAGTTTGGTCGCCAGGTCATGGCGGAAATCATGGAATCGGAAATCTTCGACACCGGCCTTGCCGCGGATCCGCTTCCACTGGGTTTTCAACCCGCTATAGGTGATCGGATACCGGTCGCCCTTCTTCCTTCCTTCCCCATCTCCCTTGTACGAAGCATCGGCAGCTCTCGGGCGAGCCGCTTGATAGGTGAACACGAATTCGTGATGATGCCCGCGCAACGGGAGCAGGATCTCCCGCACCTCGCTTGTGATCGCGGTTCTCACCGGTCGGTCATTCTTCCCTAGATCGCCGCATCGCCAGCGCCATGACCTGGCTCGAAGATCACGGCCACGGCTCTGAGAAGCCACGTCCCGAAAACGAGATCGCCACCAAGGAATACGACATCGCTCGGTTTGAGGAGATCAAGGCCGCGTACCTGAAGGCGCTTGAGCGGCGAGTGCAGGCAGCATGATTAAGTTCCTCACCTCGGGCCTATCGCAGGAGGCCGGCTTCTTTCGCGGCAGCTTCGAATGCCGCCCTGGCTTCCGCGCTTGGGACTTCTCCATTGGCTGCATCCAGGCAGATCTTTCGAGCTGTTGCGTAACTCTCGCTCTTCGTCTCGGGCCAGGATTTCATCAGGAATGCGACCGCCTCTCGGGCGTTCCTAATGACGTGAAAACGATCGTCTATCTTCAACTCGACGTTTGCATCCCAGATGCTGGCCATGGTGTCCTCCGTGGGTCAAGCTTCCCACAAACGTATTTTAGAGAGAACTGTTCCAATGGGGCGGTGCTGGGTAGCACTACGGCAAGCTCAATCTCCCATCTTCGGCGAAATTATCGCGCCGGGGACGGGGGTGATGGCGGGCGCTTCGTCCGGACCGACGTCGGGCTCTGGCTCCTCGATCGGGGGCTCCGGCAGATCCGGTGGAACATCCGGCGGCAGGTCCGGCGGGAATACCGGATCCGGTGGCTGCGGAATTGGGGTCTTGGGCATGCTCGCCTCCTATTTGGTGGTGCAACCACGACCAAGTGGTGTTTGTTCCAAAAGCTCGATCCGTTCGCTGCTCGCCGTGAGCGGGGAGGTGAGGCATGAGCTTCGAAACCCGCTCCATCCTCCACGGGCGCTGCACTATCCATGTTGGCGATTGCCTCGACGTTATGCGCGCCATGCCTTCGGGCTCGGTCGACTGTGTCGTCGCCAGCCCGCCTTACTGGGGCCTGCGCGACTATGGCGTCGAAGGCCAGATCGGCCTCGAGCGCACACTCGGCGAGCACCTCGATGTCATGGTCCGCGTCTTCCGCGAGATCCGTCGGGTTCTCAAGGCGCACGGTACCGTCTGGGTCAACTACGGCGATTGCTATGCCGCGACCCCGAACGGAAAGAGCGCAGAGGCCTACAAGACTGATGGCAGCGACGACCGGACGTTCCGGGATAAGCCTTTCTCGACCGTCGGGCCCGTCTACGACCCTAAACACTCGAAGGCGCGCGGCGCGTTCTCGTCTGGCGGTCGCCAATCGCACTTCGAGAGCGGCGGCCGTGTAGTCGCTGGCGGGTTCATTAAGCCGAAGGATCTCTGCATGATCCCGAACAGGCTGGCGATCGCCCTGCAGGACGATGGCTGGTGGGCCCGATCCGAGATCGTCTGGAACAAGACGAACCCCAAGCCGGAATCCGTCGACGACCGCCCGGCAGCCGTCCATGAGAAGGTCTGGCTGCTCACCAAGAGCGAGAGGTACTTCTTTGATCCGGAGGCGCTGAAAGAGCCGACGACCGGCAATGCGCACGCACGCCGGAAGGATGGCCAGTACAAGCCCGCCAAGGGGAGCACTCCCGGTCAGAACCGCGCAGGAACTTGGGTCGAAACTTACACCCCCGAGATGCGGAATGGTCGCAACGTCTGGACCTTCAACATCGAGGGCTGCCGTGAGGCCCACTTCGCCACGTTCCCGCGCGAACTGGCGCGGCGCTGCCTGTCTGCCGGATCTCCTAAGTCCGTTTGCGGTTGCTGCGGCGCGGCTAGTGGCTGCGGCCCGATCTGCGAGGCCTTTGACCGAAACCAGGGTGTCGCGTTCGATCCATTTGGAGGTTCCGGGACGGTCGGCCTCGTCGCCGAACAGCTTGGCCTTCGCAGCATCCTGATCGAACTCAATCCCGAATACGCGGACATCGCCGTCCGGCGCATCGAAGGCGCAGAGCGAAAGGACGCGGCATGATCAAGCTTCCATACCCAGCATCAGGCTATGACAAGAGAGGCCGCGAGCGCAGCCTCTCACGATCGAATGTCAGTTTACGGGGAGATTCGACCGCCGCCCGGCTTGGCTTTAATCATCCACGGCAGGACCGCGGGAGCCTTCACAAGTATGCCCTTCTTCTTCGCGAAGGAGCGGACAGCGTCACGCGCCACCTGGACTGGCTTGTGGCCGTCATGTGCCAGGTAGCAAGTCTTCAGGGTCGCGTCGTGAATGATATCGCGATCCCCTTTGGACCATTCCTCAAGGAAATCGATCGCGTCGTCGAGGTTGGTGATTTCGAGGACCAGATCCTTCCTTTCACGCAGGTAAACTGGCCGGTCAAACATCTTCGGGTGCATTTCTACCTCACTGAATTCGTTGGCTTTCAACAAGGAACGCGCTGTTCGTCAGCGCCCGCTGAAGATTTATTTTCGCGGCTGCGCGAGTTCAAGAGGATGACGCAGCGACTTGCACAAAAACACTTCTTCGGAGGTGCGGCATGAACGAGCGTTTGTCCGCCGCCCAGTACCAGGCCGCCATCGCCAAGCCGAAGCGCGGGAACAAGTACAAGGCCCAGCGCACGCTTCTCGATGGCATCTGCTTCGATAGCAAGGCGGAGGCCGCATACTATGCCAGCTTGAAGCTCCGCCAAAAGGCGGGCGAGGTCGAAGACGTGGAAATGCAGCGCTCGTATGCGCTGACGATCAATGGCGTGCTGGTCTGCACTTACAGGGCGGACTTTGTCTTTTGGGACGTCGCCATGAAGCGCCGCCGCGTCATCGATGTGAAGGGCATGGTCACGCCCGTATTCCGCATCAAGCAGAAGCTCATGAAAGCCTGCCACGGCTTGGAAGTCGAGGTGGTCAAGTGAGCATTGCCGAACTGATCCGCAAGATGGCTGAAGCCGGTGCACCGCCGGAGGCAATAGCGCTCGCCGTCGAGGCGATCGAGGGCAAAGACGCTGAAATCGAGCGCCGTCGGCAGGTCGAGCGCGACCGCAAACGCCGTCAGCGGGCGGGACAGTCACGGGACAAGGACGGGACAGTCACGGGACCGTCCGGGGACAACCCCACCCCTGATAAAGAAAGGTCCCCCACACCCCCTAAAGAAATTAACCCCACCCCATCCTCGCTTCGCTCGGAAAACAAACGCGGGACGCGTTTGCCGGCTGGCTGGGCTCTCCCGGCAGCATGGGGCCAGTGGGCTATCGATCAGGGCCACTCCGAAGCAACGATCCGTTTCGAGGCCGACAAGTTCCGCGACTTCTGGGTCGGCAAGAGCGGCAAGGACGCCGCCAAGCTCGATTGGGGGGCCACCTGGCGCAACTGGATGCGGAACGTGGCGAAGCCGCGAGCCCAAGCTCAAGCGCCCCCGCGAGAAACCGAGAATGCCCGCCATCAGCGGGAGTTTCGAGAAGCCATCCAGCAGAAACTGAACGGGAATCCAGGCCATGACGAATTTGCCAGCACCGGCCCAGCTTTCGACCTTGAACCGGGAGATTACCACGCTCACCGAGCGACTGGCACCGGTTCGCGCTGATGCCATTGTTCGCAGCCTCGGCGTCATGCAGAGCGCCGGCATGACCCTGCCGCAGGGCATCGACCCGCAGAAATTCGATGTGATCTACAGCTACGCCCTCGACGGTGTACCGACATGCGGCCTGAACATCGCCACCCAGAAGCTCATCAAGGGCGACTACGCCGGCAACCCGGATATCTTGCTCGGCATGATCCCGAAGCCGCCGATCCTCGCCGCGCTGGCGAAGCAGGAGGCGAGGGCGGCCCGCGAGGATCTGGCCCGCAAGCGCGAGATCGCCTCGGCGATGAAGGGCGTCGCTCCGGAGGTCGACCGCTCGCCGGATGTGATGGCCCGCGTTCGCGCCCGGCTGGCCCAGTTCCGCCAGGACCACGAGGAGGCCAAGGCCAAAGAACGGGGCATCGTCGTTCACGAGCCAATGTCGCCAGAGAAGGCCGAGTACTGGGCCAAGATCCAAGAACTGCCCGACTGGTGGGAAGTTGGAGCCGAGCAGATGGCATTCCGGCGCAAGATCGAGGCCGAGGTCGCCGAGGTGCGCGCCGACGAGGAGGCAAGCCATGCTGCTTGAACTCCCGCAGGAAACCGCCATCGACGAGGTCGTCTATCGTGCCGCCGTCCTTGTCCGTCGTCGCAAGCTGATCGGCAAGCCAAAGCAGCCGAAGGTCTATGTCCCGAAACCGAAGCTGCGCGCGCCGGCCGACGACCATGTCTGGGCCTACAGGGCCTACCGGCTTCAGCAGAGTCCGCACCTCACGCCGACCGATTACGTGCGGATGCGCAGCCTCGAATTGAGGATCGCGCCGAATGTGATGCTCGGCCCGTCGAGGAAACGCACGGTCACGACCCAGCGGAACCGCATCATTTTGGAGCTTCGCCAGCGGGGCCTGTCGCTTCAGCAGATTGGGTTAGTCCTGCACCGCGACCACACGTCGATTCTGCACGCCATCCGTAGGGTCGAGGCAGCGGAAGGCGACGACGAAGCAAAGAACTGGGTGCGGCGCAAGAACAGGCAGTCCCTCGAAAGCCAACATCGCATCAAAGCAGAAAAGGAAGCGGCACTATGAGCTGGTACGCAATCAAGACCCGACCCGGAACCCAGCGGCCGGCAACGCCGCGGATCGGGGAGGCCGAGGAGCGCAAAGGCGAGTTCATCATCGAGCGGAACCTTCGTGACGCCGACATCGAAATCTACATGCCGTCGTTCCGGAAGGACATCAAACACCACCGGACTAAGGAACTGATCGAGCGCCGCTTCGCTATGATCGTCGGCTACTCGTTCGTGTACCTGCCGACGTCCGATTTCTACCGGCTATCCCGCGTCGATGGCGTCACGTCTATCCTCGGTGTTGCCGGCTATCCGACCCGCATCTCCAGTTTCGACGTTGAGAGTATCCGAGACGCAGAGGCGATGGCCGACGCTGCGCTGGATCGTGAGCGCGACGCCCGCAAGAAGCGAAGCCGCAAGCAGTTGCAAGAGGAGTTCCCGAAGGACGCCACCATCCGGATCGCTCCGGAACACCGCCTGGTCGGCGGGATGCTGGCCACCGTTCTCGACGTCACAGGCCGTAACACGGTCAAAGCTGTGGTCGAGATGCTTGGCGGCCTTGTTCACGTCGATCTTCCGCTTGATCTAATCGATAAAGTTGCTTAGAATCACTGCGTTGTTTGGTGAAATGCAGGCTGTTCTGATCGCGGACCTCGATTAGAGGGAACACTCGCCGGGCCTTAGGGAGGACGTCACCGCCTCCCGCCTTTGACGAATATTGCCGAAATTCTGAGATCCAGCGCCACGCCAATGGCGACCTTTGCCTCCCGCCGGAGAGGCGGATGAATCCGGCAATAGATTAGACGCGGCGCGATCTCCCTTTGTAAAGCAGGAACAGAAACAAGGCGCCCAGTACGGTGATAAACAGGGCGGCGCCGCCGCCGATAAGTATGAGCAGGTAGAATTCGAAGACATCGTCCTTGGCAGACGCTATTACCCCACCCCATTTGTTGCGGATTTCACCAGCTATCGTTGCTTCAAGCACACCGTAGAGAGTCGCAGGGCCAAATGCCGTGAGGCCGATCGCCGCTGCTATCTTTCTTAGGCGGGGGAACCGTTCTACTTCCGTCGACTTTCCTGTCTCGCTCATGACCACTTAACTTTGGTTGACGCAAAACCACTATCACGAGGACGCTAAGTCGCGGTTAAGTTTGGCAAGCGCGACCACCCAACGACCGCAGTCTATGCGCAGGGTGGTCGCCTTCACTTTTATCGAACCCCGACGTAAGCGGGCGGTAGCCCCAGCCGCTTGCATTCGTCCGCGGCGATCGTCGTTGCCTCGGCGTGGGAAGTCAGCGGGCCATGAATTTTTGAGGCGCCATCCTCGGTCACCGCGACCCAGTGCCCGCGCATTGTGAAGCCGATCGAAACCATGTTGATCATCGGAAGTGTCTTTCTGCTGGTGCCCGGCGCGGAATGCCCCGGCTGCACATCAGGACAGCTATCCGCTGAATGGTTGTCGCCACCAATCGCATCCCAAGAGGGCCCGTAACGAACACGCCGGGGAGCCCGGCCGCTGTCGCAGCGACAGCGAAATAGGTTCGGGGCCTGCCCACCAGTAGCCGTTCGCCGGTTAGGCTGCGTAGCCGGAAGGAAGACAAGCGGGAAGCCAACCGCACGTCGAGGCACCAGGAGCACCCAAGCCCGCTGTAAGCTCTCGGGGCGCAAACGAGAGGCGGAGGTCTGCAAGCCTCCACCACCATCTCAACGATAAAGGAGAAGGCCGATGACGGCACGAGTACGAGCAAAGTTCAAGTGCTGGAGCATCCAGCATTCCTATTCCCACAGCTCCGACTATTCGGCGGCTCAGGTCACCCTCGTTCCTGTCTATGATCAGGATGGACCGAACGCCTCGTGGTCGAAGGCCACGCCGAGCGGCAAGATCGAGATGTTGATGACGAACCCCGGTGCGGTCGAGCAGTTCGAACTAGGCAAAGACTATTTCGTCGATTTCAGCCCGGCCGAGTGACGTCGCGCTACTTCTTCGGGAAGGCCGACTTTAGGGCCATCAAGAACCGGTAGATCACCCCGATCCAGTCGTGTCCCTGCGGCAACGGCTCTCCGTACTTGTACGGTGGCGTCTTAGGCTCTCGGCCCGGTTTGTCGCTATCGGTTTCAGCCATTCTTGCCTCCAGGCCTCTGCCCTACAGCTATCAGGTCTTGCGTGAAATAGGGAGCCGGACCTCAGGCCCGGTTCCCCGATGTCTCAACTTGTGCCCTCAGGAGAGGGTAGAGGTTCGAACATGCCCACCTTACTCACGCCACAATAGACCTCGCGCCCGGAATACCGTCCTCAATTGCTCGAGTATTTCCTTCTCGGAACGGTGTTCGAAAAGATGAGACAGCACTGCAGCTATCGCCGGTAAATCTACCTGTCGCGGTTTAGCCTGTTCCGCGTAGCCAGCGTGAGCTTCGATTTGAGCAAGCAGCAGTTCGTCGTCGTTCATCTTATTTCCCCTGTCGCCCGAGGGCTCAGGTTGGGCGATCAGTCGGTCTATAGCAAGTGGTGATTTGATGCGCCCGCAACCGCCTCCGTCAATGTTTGACGACATCACCTCGCCAGCCTTCGCACCGGCCGAAGACCTGCCAGACTGGGTAGACGCGATGTTCCTGGACCCGGCGTCGCCGGTTCACAATTCAGACCATATGCACCTTAGCTTCGCGGAAATCGGGTACCTCTGGACCACAGTCGGCAACAGCAAGAAGGGTCGCCGTGTCATCGGCCAGTGCGAGACAGGATCTCCACAAGGCACGATAGGCAAATGGTCCCGCGCCCGGGCAGAGATGCAGGTCAAGCAGTGGTTCGGCCACGTCCCTGATTTCATCATCACGCTGGACGCCGATTACTGCCGAGAGTGTGGGGATGCCGAGTTCATGGCGCTGGTTGAGCACGAGCTCTATCACGCCGCCCAGGACGTCGATGCGTTCGGCGCCCGGAAGTTCAGTAAGTCGACCGGCCGCCCAGTGTTCGTCATCCGCGGGCATGACGTCGAAGAGTTCGTCGGAGTGGTCAGGCGCTACGGTGCAGATGCTGCCGGCGTCAGCGCCATGGTGGATGCAGCCAACCGGAAACCCGAGATCGCCAGAGTGCAGATCGCACACGCATGTGGCACCTGCCAGCTTAGGGTCGCGTAGCTGCGCTAGCTGCTGTCAGGTGGGGCAAAGAAACAGTTCATGTAGTCTTCCGTCGGATGCAGGCAGATATGATATCGCCCATCGCCCGATGGAAGTTCATCGCCATACGGGATGAAGAACAGATGCGGCTTTGTGGCCAGGTGGTGGTCACCCGCGTGCAAGAGGACGGAAAAGCCGCGGGCGCCGCGCATAACGTCCGGAGCGGGGATGGCTGCACAATCTCCACCTAAGTCGTGAGCCTTGCAGCACGCCGGGGGATAGCTCCAGCCGGTCACAGCCTGGTGAGCGTCGGTCCGAACGACGCCGACTGACATTGCCGCAAGAGTAAACAGGCACACGGTCGATGGCGCGACTTTCATTGCACACCTCCTTGGAGGCAGCCCTTCGAAAAAAAACGCCGAGAGGTTGCTTGCTGCTGATTGGCAAGAACGAATTGTCTGTTGCCAAGCATACTCCTCGCTGATTGGCGGGGAACCTGAATTATGCTTTCGAACTGACCGGAGCCTGACAGACTAATGGCCAAGGGAACTCTGAAGGACGAGGTCAAAACCTTCATCGTCCAAAGCCTCGCCTGCTTCGACACGCCTTCTGTCGTCGTCGAGGCAGTCAGGAAGGAATTCGCCGCAACGATCACGCGCCAGTCTGTCGAAGGCTACGACCCGACGAAGAAGGCAGGCAGCAACCTCGCAGAGAAGTGGCGGATGCTCTTCGAGGAGACCCGCAAGACCTTCCTTGAGGATACAGCCTCGATTGCGATCAGCCATCGCGCCGTTCGTCTTCGCGCTCTACAGCGCATGGCAGACAAGGCAGAGACCCAGGGCAACATGGTGTTGGCCGCCGACCTGCTTGAGCAGGCCGCGAAAGAGGTGGGCGACAGCTACACCAATCGCCAAAAGCACGATCACACCTCAAGCGATGGGAGCATGAGCCCGAAGCCGGCATCCTTCGATCTTGCCACAATGACGGACGAAGAGCTTGAAGCGTATCGAACTCTCGCTGCCGCCGCTAACAGAAATCGAAAGGGAGATTGAGCGGAGGGCCTGCGCGCGGTCGCTCGCCGAGTTCGCCAGACGGGCGTGGCATATCCTTGAGCCAGCAACGCCGCTGAAATGGGGTTGGGCGCTGGACGCGATCTGCGCGCATCTAGAAGCGGTTAGCCGAGGGGAAGTAAAACTCCTCCTCATGAACGTGCCGCCTGGCACAATGAAGTCGCTCCTGACCGGCGTTATCTGGCCGGCCTGGGAGTGGGGGCCGCTCGGCCAGGCTGAAAAGCGCTTCCTCTCGACGGCGCACAAGCAGGACCTGGCAATCCGCGACAACCTGAAATGCCGCCGGCTCATCCAGTCGGAATGGTATCAGGATCGCTGGTCCATCGCTCTGACTACCGACCAGAACGCCAAGACGAAGTTCGAGAACGATCGGACGGGCTTTCGCGAGGCGATGGCCTTCCAGAGCATGACTGGCTCTCGCGGCGATCGAGTGATCCTCGATGACCCGCTTTCGGCTGACGATGCGAATAGTGATGCCGAATTGCTCGCGGCGGAACGGACATTTCTTGAAGCGCTTCCGACGCGCGTCAACAACGACGAATCCGCGATCGTCGTCATCATGCAGCGCCTCCATGAGCGGGACACGTCCGGGCTGATCCTCACCAAGGGGCTGCCGTACATCCACCTCATGCTCCCGATGCGGTTTGAGCGTGATAGGCGATGCGTCACGCCATACTTCGCGGACCCGCGAACGAAGGAAGGGGAACTCCTCTTCCCCGAACGCTTCCCGAAGGAGCAGGTTGATCTGCTCGAGCGCACACTTGGGAGCTACGCGTCCGCCGGCCAGTTGCAGCAGCGCCCGGTCCCGCGTGGCGGTGGCCTCTTCAAGCGGTCATGGTTCGGCACGGTGAAGGCGCTTCCGACCGGATGCCGTTTCGTCCGCGGTTGGGACTTGGCGGCGACAGAAGACGAGGAGGCTGCAGCCACGGCCGGCTGCTTGATGGCGCTGGCGCCGGACGGGCGGTTCATCATCGCCAACATGGTGCGGGAGCAAGTCGGACCGATGGCGGTGGAGAAGCTCCTCCGCAACACCGCCGATCAAGACAGGGCAGAGCACGGCCAAGTGCGTGGCTCGATCCCGCAGGACCCAGGGCAAGCGGGTAAGGCACAAGCGCAGCACATGCTGCGTCACGTCCTCGTCGGGCATGACTACCACGCCAGCCCTGAGACGGGGGACAAGGAAACACGTGCTCTTCCGCTCGCGGCGCAAGCCGAGGCGGGGAACGTCTTCCTTTTGCAGGGGGCGTGGAATGAGGCGTTCCTGACCGAAGCAGAGAGCTTCCCGACCGGGAAATGGAAAGACCAGATCGACGCGGCCTCTCGCGCGTTCACCGAACTGACGACGAAGCGTCAGCCAAGCAGCACTACAACGGCGGTCCAGGGGCTTTTCTGATGCAAGATGATGTGAAGACCACGCACCCGGACATCACGCCCGATCGGGTTGCGGACTGGTGCCTGATGCGGGACACGATGCAGGGGCAGCGCTCGGTTAAGCGCGCTGGCGTTCGCTACCTGCCGATGCCTTCCGGATTCAAGTCGATGCCCGATGGCGGGGTAGAGGCGTACGAAAAGGCCTACAAGCTGCGCGCAATCGTGCCGGAACTGCTGGCGCCGTCGGTCGCAGCCATGATTGGCATCATCCATGCGAAGGAAACGCAGATTACCATCCCTGACGGCCTGTCGTCGATCTGGGAGAATGCGGACGGCGAGGGGATGAGCCTTGAGGCCTTCCACCGCCGGATTACCCGATATCTGCTGTGGCTGGGCCGTTATGGTGTGCTGACGACAGCACCGGTGGACGGCGGAGAGCCTTTCCTTGCCGGGTATGCGGGCGACAGCATCATCAACTGGGACCGCGATTTCTTCGTCCTGGACGAGAGTGGCAAGAAGCGTTCCGGGTTCGAATGGAAGGACAACCCGAAATTCCGCGTTCTTGAACTTGTCGACGGCCTCTATGTCTCGACAGTCTACGAGGGCGAGAGCTTGGACACAGTCACGATCACCGAGCCGGTCGCCCTCGGCGGCCAGCGGCTCGATTTCGTGCCGTTCTATGTCGGTAATGCCCGCGATGTCGTTCCGGCCGTTGAGACGCCGCCGCTGATCGGGATCGCGAACGCCATTATTAACGCCTACCAGCTTTCCGCGGACTGGCGCTGGCAGCTGTTCATGTCCGGACAGGAGACCCTTGTCGCGATCAACGGCGAAGCCCCGAAGACTGTCGGCGCCGGCGTCGTGCACCAGATGATGGGCAACGATACCGTCACGCCGGACCTCAAATACGTTTCCCCGACGTGCTCCGGTATCGAGGCTCACGAGGCCGCGATCGAGAAGCAGGTCGAAGCCGCAGTGATGGCCGGCGCGCGGATGTTCGAGCAGGAGAAGTCCACACAGGAGAGCGGCGAGGCGCGGCGGCTCCGGTTCGCCAGCGAGACCGCCAACCTTCAGAGCATATCGCAGGTCTCGGCCGCTCTGCTTGAGCGCGGCTTGAAGGCAGCGGCGCGAATGAAGGGGCTTGATGACAGCGACATCGTCGTCACGCCGCCCAAAGATCTGCTCGACAGCACTATGTCGGCGGCAGACTTCGCGCAGCTATTCACCGTCTACACCCAGGGCGGCATGTCGTGGGAGACCTTCTACGAACGCGGCCAGGCGGGCGGGATCTTCTCGCCAGAGCGAGACGCGAAAGAAGAATACGCCCTCATCGATCCCGAGGGCACCGAAGACGAGCGGCGCGCTGCCCTCGTCTAGTTCAGGCCGGAACCCGGCCACAACCACCACCCACAGGAGATAAGGCCAATGGCCCTGAAACTCGTTCTGGACTCGCTCGACAACGTCGACGAGACCTTGAAGCCCCTTTATGTCGAGCACTCTGATGGCAAGTTCCATCTCGATACCGACGCCGACAGCGTCCGCGGTCACCGCGACGTTCTTCCACTTGCGAACGCCTATGAGCGCACCAAGACCGACCTCGCCACTGTCAAAGGCGAGCTTGCCGACGCGAAGAAGAAGGCTGCGCCTGACGATTTCGACGCGGAAACGTGGAAGAAGCTGAAGGACGGCAAGACCGATGACGCCGCGCACCAGCGCCAGCTCGTCGAACTGCGCAAGACCCTTGAGGGCGAGCGCGACGACTGGAAGGGCAAGTACGAAGGCGAAGTCACGAAGGGCAAGAAGGCGAAGATCAACGCCGAATTGACCGACGCACTTTCCGCATCCGGTATCACCAACCCGTCGTTCGTCAAGGCCGCCCGCGCGCTCCTGGAGCCGCGTGTCGCCATGGACACCGACGACGCCTCGATGGATATCGGCCTCGGCCCGATGGGCATCGCAGAAGCGGTGAAGCGCTGGGCGGCCGGCGACGAGGGCAAATCCTTCGTCGCTCCTGCCAAGGGTGACAATGCCAAGGGCAACGACGGCGGCCATCAGCAGCAGACGACCAAGGGCGATTTCGGCGGTGATACCAAGGCACGTACCGCGGCAATCGCGGCGAAGTTCCCCGAGCTTGAGGCCTAGCTTCTCCTGACCAATCCGCGCCACACCGGCGCAAACCCGTGATCTCAACGAGGTGACGGGCATCGGGGCAATGCCCGCATCCACCTCCCAATCAAAATCACGGAAACAGAAAGGATCAGGCCATGTCTCTCGCGCAGATGCAGGTCTTCAATAAGTACTTCATGCCCGCCACCATCGAGACGCTCGCGCAGATGGTCGAAAAGTTCAACGCGGCTTCCGGCGGCGCGATCCGCCTGACCACGGAGGGTTTCGAGGGCGATTTCCTTCAGGAATCGTTCTACGCCGCCATTCACTCGGCGCAGCGTCGCGTCGACCGATACGCTGCACAGGCCAGCGCTTCGGCCACCGACCTGACGCAGCTCAAGCATTCGTCGGTCAAGGTCGCCGGTGGCTTCGGCCCGGTTCGCTACGAGCCGTCGCAGATGACCTGGCTGGACAAGCCGACCGCCGAGGGCATCGAGGTTGCGTCCCGCAACTTCGCCGAAGCGCTGCTTCGGGACCAACTCAACACCGCCGTTTCGGCTCTTGTAGCCGCGATCAGCAACCAGGCCGGCGCCACCAATGACGTATCGGCCACCGCCGGCGTCAGCTACGTGACCATGAACGACGCCCACGCGAAGTTCGGCGACCACTCCGGCAACCTCGTCGCCCAGGTGATGAACGGCACGGCCTATCACAAGCTGATCGGTCTCAACCTCGCCAACGCGCAGCAGCTTTTCCAGGCTGCCAACGTTCGCGTCGTCGACATCCTCGGCAAGATGGTCATCGTCACCGATGCGCCAGCTTTGTACGAGGCAGGCACGCCCAACAAGCTCAAGGTGCTCTCGCTGGTGACCAACGCTGCCACCGTCTCGGACAGCCGCGACATCATCTCGAACATCGAGACGAAGAACGGCCAGACCCGCATCGAGACCACGCTGCAGGTCGACTATTCGTTCGGCCTCGGCCTCAAGGGCTACACCTGGGACGAGGGCAACGGCGGCAAGTCCCCGACCGACGCGGAACTCGCGACCGGCACGAACTGGGACAAGGTCGCGACCGACATCAAGCACACTGCTGGCGTCATCACCATCGGCGACGCGACCAAGTAAACTGAAGCGGGGCGGGCTTTGACCCGCCTCGTCTCCATTCTTCGTTGAGGAACAGAGACATGACCAAACAACGTGAAGTCGTTTATGAGCCACACCCGGTCACGATCGAGCGCAAGCGCGAGCTGCTGGCCTCCGGCTACAAGATCCTGGACGCGCGGTTTGACCCGGCGCGGCAGGAGGAAACTGCCGAGGACGGCGAAAGCAGCAAGGGCGGCGGCTCCAAGCCCGCTGACGGCGACCACCTCAGCAGCGCTCGCGCCCGATACCTCGAAGTGTTCGGCAAGCGCCCGTTCAACGGCTGGGATCTCGAAACGCTCAATGCGAAGATCGCCGAAGCCACCCAGGAAGAAACGGCCACAAATGGCCTGACACGTCGCCAGATCTCTGCCGACCTCGAAGCTATGCAAGTCGAGTTCGATCCGAACGACGGCCTCGAAGACCTCGCCGCACTGCGTGACCTGGCTCGCGAAGAGCGGAACAAGTAGGAGCCGCCATGGCCGAGATCGTCAAATTCTATCCGGCAAATTCTGCCGCAAGCGCCGATAGCGTGCTCGAGCAGGCGATCGGAAACTTTGATCAGGTGCTCTTGATCGGGTGGGATAAAAACGGCGATCTCGACGCGCGCGCCACGCTCGGGCTGAAGGACGGCGGCGACATCCTGTGGCTCATCGAGACGTTCAAGCACAAGCTGATGAGGGGCGACTACATGGGAGGCGCGGAGTGACATTCTACGGCACCTTGGCCGGCGCGCTGGCCTATCACGAAGCGCGAGGCAATGCGCCTTGGTCTGCTGGGACGGTCACCGACCCGCAGCGCGAGGCCGCGCTTCTACGGGCATCGGACGCGTTGGACGGCATCTACGGCCCGCGCTTCCCAGGCAAGAAGGCAACCCGCACGCAGGAGCGGGCATGGCCGCGTGTGGGCGCCGTCGATCACTGCGCCGATGAACCGATCCCGGAAAATGAAACGCCGCCCGAGGTCGAGACGGCAGCTTACGCGCTCGGGCTCGCCGAGTTGGTGACCCCCGGTTCCTCTACGCCGACGCTTACGCTTGGCAAGTCCGTCAAGCGGCAGAAGGTTGCGAGTATCGAGCGCGAATTTTTCAGCCCGGAAGAGGGCGTACCGATCACCCTTGAAAGCCTGCGTCCGGTGCTGACGGCTGTTGAGGACGCGCTTCGGTGCATTCTCACGCCTGATACCAGCAGGGGCGGCACGTTCACGCTGGATCGTTTCTGATGACGTTCTACACCGAAATGCAGGAGATGGCGCACGAGCTCATCACCGAGTTCGGCCAGGCCGGTGTCGTCACCCGCATCACGCCTCCCGATCAGGTCCTCGGCGGCGAGCCGGTGTCCACGCCATACCCGGCAACTCTGGTGCCGATGGCCTACGAGGCCCGCTACATCGACGGCACCACGATCAAGACCGGCGACATGCAGATCTACATCTCGTCCGTCGGGCTCGCGATCGAGCCAACCGTCGGCGACATCGTGACCGCCAACGGTACCGACTACGCCATCGTGAATGGAGACCCGAACAAATACGACGGGGTGACCAACGTCGTGTTCATCGTGCAGGGGAGACGTCAAGGGTCTATCTGGGGCTTCACCGCTGTGAAGACCTTGAAGTATTTCTGTATGGTTTCGAGGTACGGTGAGTGAGTGGTCGCCGCCATCTTCTTGGTGATTTCTACGACGCTGACACTTTCTCGGAATGAACTGTTATCCTTGCGACGCGAAGCCTCCGAATGAAGAAATTCGATCGGCGCAAAGGATTTCAGCAGATATTCGTTGTGATGCCCCGTCAGATCCGGCCATTTGCCAAGCAGTTGATTTTGGTTGTCGAAGAACTGCTGGTAGTCCTTGTTCGACCCACCTCCGTCCAATCGCACTAAGTAGATTTTTGCTCGCCTCGTGCTTTTTCGATTTACCGATTTCTTCGCCATTCTCAGCACCTCCATGTGGGGGGCTCTTCGTAGCGACCTGGCTTTAATGCCCGGTTACTCAAACCAGTTGCGAGCGATCAGGGGGATGAATGACCTTCGACGAATTGCTCGCCACTTACGAGCCACGCCTTATACGGCACCTCACTGACTTCGACTCACGGGCTTCCCAAACTGCGATGAATCTGAATCTCTGGTGCAAACCGGAGGTTTTGCGATGGGTTCAGCGATTTCATTGCGATTGGA
>Ga0102589_1000444_pt1 | contig 86680 bp, 76 predicted proteins | sample AraplaMF_Col_mLB_FD_76858 | JGI IMG/M metagenome (GOLD analysis project Ga0102589, IMG submission 76858) | Arabidopsis root microbial communities from the University of North Carolina, USA - plate scrape MF_Col_mLB | ecosystem: Host-associated > Plants > Roots > Endosphere | place: USA...
CGACATTGCCGCGCAACTGGACCAGATGGGCGAACGGCCTGTGCGCGGCGGCAAGAAGTGGCAGCCCTCCTCCGTTCGAGACTTGCTGGACGAAGCCCACCGCTTCGGCCTTATCCGCCGCTGAGGGCCCGGTTCATCAGGCGACCGATCACGCGGCTCCAGACCGACGGCAGCAACTTCTCTGAGGTGACGGAAAATCCACTGAATCTGGTAGAGTCCGCCGATCTTGGCCCATGTCGCATCGCAGGAAAACAGCTAATTGAGATCCGATGATCCTCGAAGACTGACAAGGTAAATCTGCGTCAAGCACCGCTTTATCCGCCACCCGATCGTGGGCCTATTCGACTCGGTACGCTTTGCGGCGGTGGTCCAGGCGTCGTTGCCTTCTCGGATCGCGTGCCTTAGCGTTGCCGTTCGGTGCATGTCGATTGCCCCCGTCTACGCGAGCGTACATGCGCTTGCTATTCGGGCCATATGGCGATCCTACCGCTAGCGGCCGACATAGTTGCGGTCGATCAGCCTACGCATTGGCGCTTGATCGCGTCGCGGCGTTAGCCAACGGCTCTCGGAACGGCAAATGCAGAACTTCGGCACATTTGTCTGGACGCTGAGCTGGCGGTTCTGGTGACGCGTCGCCATTCGGTTGGAGTGCGTTATGTTATCTCCACCCAGACCGCTGCAATGTTCTTTAACGATAGATTGTGGTTGGCAGAGCGGTCCCCGGTGACACCGCATAGTCCGCTCGTTACTTCGGTACCGCGCATAGGAGACGGAGGCGATCGCTTTAGGGTACCCGAGCAAGCATGGGGACGATAGTAGTCGTCGCATTGTCCATTGGCGCAGGCAATGAAGCTATCGCTGGTCAAGCGGTGCCAATTTCTCCCGAAGCAAATGGGCCTCCTTGCTGTCAACTGAGAACAGAAACGGCCTTGCACAGGGTGCTTGCAACAATGTCAAAGCGCCAAGCTCGGGGTTCGGCGAAACTGTTGCCGACACTGCGCGTAGCGGAGGAATGCGAGAATGTGGGTCCCGCAGGGCAATAAGAAATGGCCCGGAAGGCAGGCTCTTTGGTTCGCCAAAAGTTGAATTGTCCCATGACAACGAAAGCAGATGACCTGGTTGACCCAGCAAGACCCCATCGACCACGATCTGAAATCGGCGAAATCGGAAAGGAAGCCTGACGGCTCCTTGGCTGTTTTGTTAAGTTCAGGGTTTCTGGCGACGAACGATTTATGGCGCTCGCGTACATGGGGATCAAAGACGACGCGGTAGTCGGATTTGTCCCCACGACCACGACATCAGCGTATTGGACATCGTCAAGGTCCAATGGGGCGTACATCGAACAGGCGTCCGCCCTCCCCCCGAGACCTGAAATCGCGAAAGCGATCGCAGAAGTAAACAACGAAACCGCATATGAACTCCATTGCTGCGATCGGCCTTAGTCAACCTGGAATTCTAATCGCGGCGGAAGGATGACCGAGGAATCTGCTCACCGCTGAGACGCCAGCCGTCTTTCTGCTCCTTGCCCCAGCGTGACTTCACAGCCCTAATCCGGTAGCGGCTGACGATCTCGACAATGTCTCGTGTGCGTGTCGCCCGCACGCTCCATTCAGTATCGAATTCGCCTCCCGAGGATCGAATGGCGGAGTTCGCCGCCGCCGAGGATTCAAAGGAGGCAGTGTGCTTCGAAGGGTCGGTTCGGATTCGGGTGCGCTAGGCGCGGAGTGCCCCATACACGGGCCATGCATCTGGCATATGGCTATCGTACCGCCGGTCGAAGGGGGCTCGGTCCACTTCATTCGGAACATCGGCAAGCACCGTGGCTTCAAGTCATTGAAAAGCCGCCTGGTTGGCCCCGGAGGCGGCGCGATGCACTGATCGGTATAGTTGATGAAGCGGAGCTCAGCTGAGCGCATACTCGCTGAAATGACAAAACCCTGACAGCTGTCAGGGTTTTTTAGAGAGCCAATCCCGGCTTAGAAGCGCGCCGGCCCCTTGGCTTCATCTCCATCTGATTACGCGAGCAGACGGAAAGTCGCCGCGTCGGCAGCGTTGAGTTGCCCTGGCCTTCGACCGCAGCTCGCTGTGTAATCTTCGGGCATCCTTACATGGCGGCTACGATAGTCGGCTCAGGTGGACCAAAAAACCCTGACAGCTGTCAGGGTTTTGGATGTGATTTTCGCTCAATGCGGATGAGTGAATGCGAAGCTCTATTGGGTCTCTCAGGCCTCCGACTACCCACTGGGCAGGTGTGCAGATCTGTGACAGGGCGCAAAGAGTTGAGACGATCGAGGCGAACTATGACGCGCACGCCGGCGTCGAATTTGTAAGCCGGCAGCATATTTCGTATGGCGACGATGGCGCCGTTCTGAGAGTACAAAACCCTGACAGCTGTCAGGGTTTTGTAGAGAGACCCAGGCTTAGAAGGACGCCGGGCCCTCTGCTTCATCTCCATCTCACTACGCGCGCAGACCGATAGCCGCCGCGTCGGCAGCGTTGAAATGCCGTGGTCTCCAAGCCCAGCTCGGTGTCTGATCTTCGGGCATCCTCACGTGGCGGCTACGATCGCCGGCGGGCGAGGACCAAAAACCCTGACAGCTGTCAGGGTTTTGAGCTATTCGACCTCACGGATTATCTGGCCATGGTGGGCCACGATTGCGGCCCGAACGGTGCGGTCGCGACCTGGCGCGACCTTTTGTCTGCGGCTGTCGTGGTTCGATCGATGCTCGGGGTCAGTCCGAGCGCCTATGAGAGGCCTGCGGAATTCTTGGAGCGGAGAATGCAGCCGCCGTCATAGCGTGTATTCTCGAAAGGGCAGGGGCACATCTATTCAGCCGGCGGCTATTAGCGCAATTTGACGCGAAAGGCCGAGCGCGGCGAGTTTTCGCTTTGGCCAATGCTGATGGCTGATGCGCGCTGGCACAACTCACGTTGCCCCCAGGGACTTGCTGCGCGGTAACGCCATTATCCATTTATTGGAGCAACCACGCCTCCTGAAGCGCTTCGGTCCAACGGGCAGCGCTCCTCGTGCTCCGCTGGCGGTCACTCACGCTAGGGTGGCCCACCTCCTTCTACGCCAGACATTTTTCGTTGCGCCAAACTGTGAGGTCTAATGAACCATCGCGATTCTGCCCTTGTTGTTGATCATCATTGTCCTCATGCAAACAGAATCTCGGGAGCGATGATGAAAACGGACGACCGCGAACTCATCGTCGTGATGAAACGCTATTTTGCGGTGAAGGCCGAATTGGCCACACTTACGGCGGAGTTGGAAGCGGAGCGAAAGGCGGCCGGTGCGCAAATTGGCGTGTTCTACGATCCGCGACAAAATGCCGAGCGCGCCGCCGACCTCCAACGCTCGCATCACTTGAAGGCAGAGATGGCGTCGCTTATGCAGCGGGCCGAAGCCTGGGGAAGGGCGGCAGTAGCCGCTGACCTGCGCGATAGATCGGAGGCGGGAGGTGAGCCAGAAGAGTGGCAACCGTTTGAGAGACGAGCCGATACATTGTTCGGCGCGTAGTCTCGCCTAGACGATCAGCCGGGCCGCTCGTCCATTCATTCGTTCGGCGTTATTGTAGTAACTCGTCGCCTTGGTCACCGATTTATGCAGCGACTGCTGCATCGCTTCCGGCAGGGGAATGCCACGGTTGGCAGCCCCAGTCAGGTCAGTCCGAGCGCCTATCCGGAGGCCTGTGCGGGGACGGAGAACGCAGCGGCCACCATGGCATGCATTTTGGAAAATGGGCAGGGCAGATCAACTTGGCCGGCGGCAACTTGCGCGATCTGACGTGAAAGGCGGAGCGCTGGGAGTTGTCGCGTGCGCCGATGCCGATCGAGCGACTGGGAACCAATGGGAGGAGTGGACAGACGAGTTGGAGCGAATACGGCGGACCATTTAGGGATCGCGGTCAGCGTTATGACTTCTGTTCGCTAGAGGTTCAGAGAATACCGCGTGTGCCTTCGTTCACCAGTTCTCGTGAGTGCTCCTTTTTCGACCAAATCTTGCAGATCACGGGTGGCAGTCGCTCGAGATGTGTTGGTGATCGAGATATAGTTTTCCGCACTTAGACCACCTCGAAAGCCAGCGAGGCCCTCGCGGAACATCCGCGCGATGACCTCTTCTTGACGTTCGTTAAACTGGTCGCGGAAGCGATCGAAATATTGCGCCTTGGCAAGATGAAACGCGACGCGTTTTAGCGTCGTCTGCTGCGCCTCAAGGATGGTCTCGGCAAAGTAGACAAGCCATTCCGTTATATCGAGTGTCCGCTGATGCTGCTCAAGCTGATCGTAGTATGCTTTTCGGTAACGCTCGATAGTGAAGGCTAAGGCAATGAGGCTGGGCTGCCCGATATTTTGTGCAAGTGACTTCTCGGCCAGCGCTCGACCCAGCCGCCCATTGCCATCCTCGAACGGATGTATGCTTTCGAAGTAGAGGTGACCAATCCCGGCGCGTGTGAGGGCAGGGAGGGGAGTTTCAGCCCCGGGTGCAGATCGGTTGAACCACTCGATATATGCCGCCATCTCCGTGGGTACGCGTATCGATGGGGGAGCCTCGAAATGGATAACGGTCTTATCGTAGCGACCGGACACGATCTGCATGGCATCCTCATGTGTTCGGTACGCGCCAATAGTTGCGAGGTGACGGTTCCCGGCCATCAACATCCCGTGCCAACGAAACAGTGTTTTATCGTCCAAGCGCGTGGACCAGTTTGCATAGACGTCAACCATCATCTCTGCGACGCCGCGCTCCTGTGGCCTCACAGGTCGTGTGTCTGCCTCGAGACCAAACTGTCTGCGCAGCGAGGATTGCACACTTAAACGATCGAGCACTTCGCCCTCGATCGCGGAGGTCTTGATCGCCTCCTCGCTAAGCAGCTCGATGCGAATCTGGCTGCGGTCATCATCACTGGCATGACGGATTGCACCAATGACTTCGCCCGACGAGAGGAGGAACTGCCGTTCGAGCGGCGCAAGCCGGGCGGCATCATACTTGAAGTCGGGCCAACCTTGATGTGTCCAGCTCCAATTCATGAGTTATAGATTTCCTTTCTATAACTCACTTTTGACCGAGAAAATGAGCTATAGCAAGTGCGTCAATAGCTCAATCACGCTGGCAGAAGAGAGCTGTAGTGTAGCTACATGGTGGCTGGAATTGATCGTCCAGCGCTATGCCGCTCGCACCAAGGGAAGGGGATAGCCGCAAGAAGCCGAGAACTTCGGTGCTAAATCGGAGGCAAGATCCGGAGAGGGGAGAGGGAGCAGGCAGGAAGAACTAGCACCCGCGCCCCGGGCTGGCAGCACTGAGCTGAAGCCGCGGAGCGGTAGCGACTACCGCCGCGTGGCGCTGCAGATCCTCAAGAGCGGAGCCTGGAAGTCCATGCCGTCCGTGCCCTCAGTGGCCGCTGGAACGCGACATGCAGCGGGCGGTTGGCCCCGTTGGGTGCAGTTCCAGGCGATCGCCGGTAGGTCAGTTGTCAGCCGTTCTTTTTCGTCGTTAGTGTGGCCAAATCAATGGCTTTCTTGCCAACCTTTGGGGAGGAAGCATTGAAAACCGTGGCACGTTGAGATCTGTGCGCGGTATCAAGGTGTTGATATTAGCCTGTCCGGCCGCTTAAACCTTCATAGGCGCCGAAGCCACATCGGCTTTTCGGAAATCGGAGCAACATTTATGACCCGCCAACTGTCTCTCCCACGCGACCGAATTTCCGTGCTTCTGCTGGAAGGCATTAGCCAGACCGCGGTGGACTACTTTACTTCTTCTGGCTACACCAACCTCATTCATTTGCCGAAGGCGCTCGACGACAAGGATCTTAAGCGCCACATCGCCGACGCTCATATCATCGGCATTCGTTCCCGCACGCAGCTGACGGACGAGATTTTCGAATCCGCCAAGAAATTGTTCGCCGTTGGCTGTTTTTCCGTCGGTACGAACCAAGTCGATCTGGATGCAGCGCGGCGGCGCGGCATTCCGGTGTTCAATGCACCTTATTCAAACACGCGATCGGTGGCCGAGCTTGTGATCGGCGAGATTATCATGCTGACACGGCAGATCTTTCCGCGCTCGGCTTCCGCGCATCAAGGTGGGTGGGAGAAGTCCGCTGTCGGCAGCCGGGAGGTCCGCGGCAAAACGCTCGGCATTGTCGGCTACGGCAATATCGGATCGCAGCTCAGCGCGCTTGCCGAAAGCATGGGCATGGTCGTGCGCTACTTCGATCTTTCCGATCGGCTGCGCCGGGGCAATTCGGAGTCGATGGCTTCGCTCGGCGACCTTCTCGAAATCTCTGACTATGTGACAATGCACGTTCCCGAAACACCCTCGACGCATAACATGATCACCGAAACCGAATTGCGCCGCATGAAGAAGGGCGCCATCTTCATCAACAATTCTCGCGGCACGGTGGTCGATCTCGATGCGCTTGCGAAAGTCCTGAACGACGGGCATCTAGCGGGTGCCGCGGTGGACGTGTTCCCCAAGGAGCCGGCATCGAACAACGAGCGTTTTGAGACGCCGTTGCAAGGCTTGAGCAATGTTATTCTGACGCCGCATATCGGCGGCTCCACTGAGGAAGCCCAAGAGCGCATCGGCGGGGAGGTTTCAAGGAAGCTGGTCGAGTATTCCGACATCGGCTCAACGATGGGCGCCGTCAACTTTCCGCAGGTACAGCTGCCCGAGCGCCCGAACGGCACGCGTTTCATTCACGTGCATGAAAACCGCCCCGGCATGCTCATCCAGCTCAACGAGATCTTCTCGTCGCGCGGGCTGAACATCGTCGCTGAGTTCCTTCAGACGCTTGGCGACACGGGCTATGTGGTGGTCGAGGCCGAAGGAATTTCCGCAAATGCCGACGAGGTTCTTCAGGCCCTACGCGAAATTCCTGGAACGATACGAACGCGATTGGTCTACTGACAGCTGACCGGGGCTCAGCGCATCAGCGAATGATCGCCTTTGGTTTGGTTGCCATCGCTGAGATCGCAGGCCTGGTGGAGCCGCGTGCGGCCGGAGCTGCTCCGCCGTTCCTGCATGAGGCGTTCAGGAACTTTCGGGGAGGGGAGAGCGAGCAGGGACCGGAAGAACCCGCCGCCGCGCACGGGCCGTTCTCCCATCTGGTCCAGTTGCGGGGCAATGTCGCGAAGCGATAGGTCGGGATCGGCGATGGCGATCGCTGCCACCGACCGCAGGGTGTGACGAAACCGCATCGGCGGGCTTCTATTTGAGCGATTTGGCACCGGCGAAGATCGGCGGACTCTACCAGATTCAGTGGATTTTCCGTCACCTCAGAGAAGTTGCTGCCGTCGGTCTGGAGCCGCGCGATCGGCCGCCTGATGAACCGGGCCCTCAGCGACGGATAAGGCCGAAGCGGTGGGCTTCGTCCAGCAAGTCTCGAACGGAGGAGGGCTGCCACTTCTTGCCGCCGCGCACAGGCCGTTCGCCCATCTGGTCCAGTTGCGCGGCAATGTCGCGAAGCGACAGGTCGGGATCGGCAATGGCGATCGCCGCCACCAGCTTCATCAGATGGTCCTCGGGGGCGCGGCGAGGGGATCGGGCCAGGAGGTCTTTTTCCGCGAGCTTTTCGCGGACCAGGCGATGAACGGCGCGTCGCAGGCGCTCGACGGTCCAGTCGTGACCGCGGCGATTGAGCACCCGCACGACATTGTCCCAACTGTGCTGGGGCCGGAGTTGCCGTACCATCGGCAACCACGTCTGCGCGGACGCAATGAGCTCATCGAGATAGCGTTTCTCGCGCGCTTTGGAGACGGCCTTGATTGCCTCCGGTCGCCGTTCGCGCAGGCCGGGGTTTCCGGGAAGCTTGCCGCGCGCCTTCGCCGCCTTGATGCCGGCTTTGGTGCGTTCGGCGATCAGCGCCCGCTCGAGCTGGGCGACCGCGCCGAGGACCTGGAGGGAGAACATGCCCTGTGGCGTCGAGGTATCGATCGGGTCGCGGATCGACCGGAAGTGCACACCGCGCGCCTCAAGGTCTTCGATCACCGCCAAGAGATGACTCACCGATCTGGCCAGCCGATCGAGGCGGACGACGACGAGGACGTCGCCCGTGGTGAGCTCGCCAAGCAACTTGGTCAAGACTGGGCGAGCGCGCGATGCCCCGGAGCCATGCTCCTGATAGATCCGATCGCAGCCGGCAGCGCGCAGTTCGTCGATTTGAGCATCGTGGACCTGGTCGTCGGTCGAGACGCGGGCGTAGCCGATCAGCCGCTTGAGTGGCTGTTGGACGTTAACGGTTTGTCGCTTCGCCATCGCTTTTTAACGGCCTCGTTTTCAAAAGGCTTTGTACAGATAAGGAATGCGTGAGAAATTGGTCGGTTGCAAGCGTGTTTTATGCATCAAATTGAAGCCCGCCAGACTCAAATCGTTACCCGGGATGAGCAACGGGGCGTCCACAGTGGCAAACGCGCGTCAGCGGGCTTCTGTGGCGGAAACGCCGGAAAAATAGCGGTTTCGGAGATGGCCCACGAGAGAAGGGGCTGCTGAAACGGCATCGGAGCTCAAATCCGGTAAAGCGGACGGGCCATGTGCGCCGCCGCCGCGCGGCGAGTTCCGTTTTGGGGAGTCCGGTCATCCCGGGCTAACGCACCCTGGAAGCCCGGAAAACCAGGCGTTTCCGGTTATCCCGGACGACCGACATCGGGCGATTTGCGCCTCCAAATCCATCACTATCGATACGGGAGACCTATCGATAGTGATGTGTCGAGAAAATTGTCGTCCTTGTGACGGAAGCGTGTGATAATTTCACTTCCGTTTGTGAAATTAGAGGCGTTAATTCATATGGTTAATGACAGCCTAAGACGGCCAAGAGCTACGTGACGGGGTAACCGGGGCAGATTGAGCGGCGGCGCCGCATTGGTGAGCGAAGCGCGTCGCGACGTGGATCATAGCATGGCTGAGGAAGTACAAGATGCCCGTTCGTAGGGCAGGGGCGCCTAGGCTTTGGTCGCGACAAGGGTGGCCAACGGCGGGATGGGCTGGCCATCAACGCCGATGCGATCACCGAGATACTGCCAGAACGACAATCCGAGCTTCCGGCAAGTTTTCATCAGCCCCAGCATGGTGTCGCGCGCCACGCGGCCATCTCGGCTCATCGTGCCACCGGAGATCTTGCGCTTGGTGACGAAGCTGCGCAGATCGTGTTACGCTCCCGTCTCGACCGTTCCGATGTGGGGAGAACGACTGTCTTTGCGATCAAGCGTTTTACCATGGCTGATTGTCCCGGATGATGGCGTTGAGGATGGTAAGCGTTTTCGCACGGTCGCGACGACAAGGACATTACCACCTTCTGCCAATAATCGCTAAGACGGACGGTGAGGCTAGTTTCGACCGCGGGCGTAGAGGACTAGTATTTTTGGTGATGCGCAGCCTCGCTGCGACGAGAGCCTCAGGATTAAGTGCGAAGTGACAGCGGTAGGGTCCGATGCTCACAGTCTTGTCCGTGTGGCGACCGGCGAACTCGCGCGCACACGTTCGGCCTACATCCGCGCTTGCGTAGCGGCTTTAAATTCATGGCATACCCCGCGCGCTGCTTGATGACAGTTCCGCGGGACGTTTGCAGAGAGAAGCCAGGCAGGACCAAGTGCTCTCTGGATGTGCAGGCCACCGTGATTCCGGCTAAGCGAGGTCGACTTCCACCCATAGGCCACCCTTGCCGTGTCGTGGATCGCGGACTGCATTGCGAACCGCCAACAGCGAGCCGGACGGTACTGAAAATTCGGGCGCAAATCGAACAATGGGGCGACCCGGCAACCCGCTTCGACGACCTTGAAGCGCTGCGGGGCTTTGCCACCGCCTATGAAAACGAATGCGCCTCCTCCGGAGCACCGGCGACGTTGCACGGCCTGCTCCTCAGCCTCGAGGGCGCCGATCCAAAGCGACCGCCGAGCCTCGCCAAGGATGCAATCCAGGTGATGACCTATCATGGCGCGAAGGGTCTGGAATGGCCTATGACCGTCCTGACGGGGCTTGCGTGGGAGCCGAGGGCGCGGCTGTTTGAGCCAGTCGCGGAGGTTGATGGCGAACTCGACTGGCGTGCACCCCTCGAAAGGCGGTGGATCCGCTTCTGGCCGTGGCCCTATGGCCAGTCTGGTAAAGACAGCGCCCTCGAAGTTGCGGCGTTCGCTTCCGATCTTGGTCAGGCCGCCTGGCGTCGCGCCGTGCATGAAGACATCCGGCTCTTGTATGTCGGGGTGACGCGGGCTCGCGACTATCTCGTGTTCGCGCCGCCAGCCAAGGGAACATTGAACTGGCTGAAATTGCTGGATGACCCGGACCGTGCCCCACATGTTGCTCCACCGCCGGCGGACGACAATCTATTGACGGTCGGCGACCGAACCTTTGTTGCGCATGTCCGGCCGCTTGCAGCGGATGAAGCGCCGGCGGAACGTTACGCGCAGCCATCTTTCGTCCGGCCGCGAAGCGCTCCCGCCGAACGGTCACCGCTATATTTGCGACCGAGCGAGGCACAGGGCGGCGATTGGAGGGTGGTAGAACGTGTGAACCTTGGTGGGCGCTTGCCGATCGATGGGGTCGCAGACATGGCGGCGCTTGGCGAAGCCTTACATGCCATCATCGCTTACGATGATTTCAGGCGCGACGCAGCGCAGCGGCTTGCGGACGCCGACGCGACGCTAGCGCGTTGGGAGGTGAAGGGATTCGCCGCGGCCGATGCGTTGATCGCCTCCGACAGGCTTTCTGATTGGCTCCAAGATCGCTGGCCACATGGAAGTATGCTGCCGGAGGCGCCGGTGACGGCGCGGCTAGGCGACCAGCTCGTTCAAGGCAGGATCGACTTGCTCGTGGAAAACGATCATGGCTGGGCGATCGTCGATCACAAGAGCTTCCCGGGGCGGATGGATCAGTGGGAGGATCACGCCTTGCGCCACGCTCCTCAGCTCGGGCTCTACGGCGAGGCCGTTACTACGGTCTCGGGTCGAACGTGCGATGAGCTATGGATTCACATGCCTGTTGTCGGTGCCCTACTGCGGGTGGGGCGTGCCGAGTGAACAATCTCGGTCGTCGGACTACGGGTTTTCGAGGTCAAGGGTGAGGCTGTGAGGCGCCTCGCTAATCGGCCTCACACCAGGCGCACTCTGGAGTGGCACTGAGCGAATGTGAATGCGTGGCGACGGTTAACTTTTCAACTTCATGATATCCATTCAAACCGGGTGAACGGGGGGACGAAACATGGCCCAGAGCTCAATCTACATGGTCGACGCGGATGGGGAGTTGAGGCGCATGACACCGGCGGCGCCTGAGAATGAAGACAGGATGCAGGCTCTCGTTGCTCGCTACCCCGAGCTCATCACCGATGGCGATGGTGAATTGTTGCTGATCCGGCGTGAGCAGGCGATATCCGACAGCGAGGATGGCTCCGGTCGCTGGTCACTAGATCACCTGTTCGTTACGCGCGATGCCCTACCCGTTCTCGTCGAACTGAAGCGTGCCGTGGACACCCGTCTTAGGCGTGAGGTCGTTGGCCAGTTGCTGGACTACGCGGCAAATGCGACCGCCTATTGGCAGGCGGGTCGGATCGCAGACAGTTTTTCGAAGACCACCGTCGACGCCGGCGGAGACCCCGACGCCGTCCTGCGCGAATTCATCGGAGATCAGGACACGGCCGTGTTCTGGGCGCAGGTTGATGCCAACTTCAAGGCCGGCCGGATCAAGCTCGTCTTCGTCGCCGACGAAATTCCACGTGAGCTGGCGCGCATCGTCGAATTTCTCAACGATCAGATGCGCGCGGATGTACGGGCCGTGGAATTGCGGTGGTTCGCCGGTGATGGCGATGTCATTACATTAAGCCCGCGGGTGATTGGCGAGACCGAGCGGGCGGCTGCAGCGAAGCGAGCGTCCGGGACGCTCGAGCCGATCTCGCGAGATCAATGGCTGGAGAGACATTTCGGATCGGCCGGCGATGCTATTCAGGTCGGCGCTCGAGCCTTTATCGCCATGGTGGAACGCCTAGGTGGGGAGGCCGATATCCCTTTAAAGCAGGGCTCAATCTACGCCAGGTTCAAAGGCAATGATGGCAAGGCATTCTACCCACTCCATCTGTGGGCGGACAATGCCTCAGTCTCATTCTCCTTGCAATATCTCTACAAAAGGTCGGGCATGGCGGAAGGAAGTGTGAGGAGCCAGCTCCTGATGGAACTAGTCGAAATTGTGGGGCCTCTAACGACAAGTAATCTTAAAGGATTTCCATCCTTCAAGGTCGATATCCTGGCGGACCCGATCATTGCTTCAAAGACAGAACGCTGGCTTACAAACGCACTCGGCCGAATGCGGTAGGCATCCGCAAACTTTCACGACTGAGCTGTGTAGATCCCGGAGTTACAAGTATATGACGAGTGAAGAAGGCCTTTTCCAGGACCGCGTGCGTGAGCGCGACCTCGACAATTTTTTAGTTGAAGAACTGCATTCGTCCGTCGCCTTCAGAGGTTGGCTGCTCCAACGGATCGAAAAAAAATTTGCGCCACCGGCAATCGGACATGTCCGAGTAAGCAAATCTCCACAGCGTTTGCAGGACAACAGACAGACCGATGTCCGCGTCGGTTGGTTTGACGAAAGCGATCAGTTGCTCGCTTGCATTCTGATCGAGTCCAAGGTCACTGCCGATTTTCAGCCGGGGCAGGCGGAGTCATATGACGCCGAACTCACACAATGGCGTGAGGTCTTGGGCCACGATGGCGCCTGCGCCATTTTGATGGCTCCCGAAGCCAAGTTCGCGTCCTTATCTGGTCGGCACTTGTTTGACGACCGCGTATCGATCGAAGACATCGTCAAGTTTCTGCGGAGCCGGATCGCAAAGGGGGAGCTCTGCTCAGAACTGGCCGATCGGCTCGAGGCGAGATGCCTGCTGCTCGAGGCCCTAATCGGGAAGCGTCAAGGGAGTGGATCGCCCCCAATTACCTTGCCTGAGAAACGGGAATTTTCTGACCTATATGCCAAACTTGCGGAGGAGGTCATCCCGGCTTTACGTGTAAAGGCGTCCAACGATGGTCGGAAGGCAACTACCAAATTCTTCGAAGGCGCGGTACTGCCAACCGGTTTCCCCACCGTCCGGATAAAACATGAGTTTGGCAAAAAGAACGATGTAAAGTACGCAAATCTACAGTTTGATGGTCTGGCTCATATTCAGCCTCAGTTGATTGCTTCTGGACTGCTTAATGGAACCGACTTCACGGCGTGGGTGTCGGGCAAAGCGTTGTTTGTGCGTCGAACCACTCCCGGGATAGATCCGACTGAACCGTTTGCGCCTCAGCGCGGCAAAGTAACCGACGGACTAATCGCCGTCCGCGACCTGGTCAATTGGATGGAGCGCAATGCAGAAGCGCTGGTGTCGGTGTTGCTGCCCTCTGACACGTCGTCCCGTGCGCCCGTTAGAACTGCACCCGAGCCGCAATCGACTGACAAGCGTGAACGCGAGATGGCGGCCGCTCTGCTTGACATCTATCGACGGTGCGAACGGTTCAACTACCGCCCTCGTTACCTACTCGAAATGATGAAGGAATTCGGGGCAATCGCAGCGGTTCGGCGTCTGATTGCGAAGCCTCTCTCGTCCGGTTTCACCCGTTTGGTCGAGCTTGAACAAACTGAATTGTCCGTGGAGGCGTTGGCTTTGCAGCCGCGTTGGGGCGATTTGTTCACAACTGCGGAACTCGGGGAATGCCGTCGAAGACTAGGCCTTGATGTAACGAGAGTCCGCTGAATTACCGCAGTGTGGCGATGTTCCTGCAGTGGGCTCGACACGGAAAAATGCTTGGCTGACCAGTAGTTGAATGCCCAGCGCTAGCTATGATTCCAGACCCAACCGAGCTCCAATTGTCCTCTGCAACCCCATCCTTAGCTCCACGACCTCTCTGCCGTCCAGCTCGCCGCCAGTTAGCCCTAGTATTTTGAAGACCTCGGATCGGAGTTTGTGAACAAACCGAAGAAATTGCTCGTTCCGCGACGACGCAGGCAGCGAGCCTTGGATTGCGTCTAGTGTCCAGATGACCGTTGCCCAGCATTCGAGGAAATCCACCGGCATTTCCGTATAGTCTCGCGCTATCATTAGGCGAGTGACTGGCGGGCGCCGTCCGCAGAAAAACGCGGACATCACCCGGAAAGCCATTCGCGGCCAGCCGCGCTCTCCTGCTGAGGCCTCCAAACCCTTCGGTAGACCCGCGTGCCGCGCCTGGTGCAGCAACAACATGAGCCAAAACCTGACACGCAACACATCGCTCGGCCCGAGGGGCTCCACACCAGCTGTCACCTTGGTGACGTACGTCTGCACCATTTTCTCGAAATAGCCAGCATCGACGGGGATGTCGTTCGGTGCACCCGTCTCGGCATCAAGATCAGTCGCGGTCACCTCGAGCTTTCTCGTTCCGGAGTTCACCTCCTCGTCCTCGTCTTCGTCACTAAGGTTCATCCAGTTGTCGTCATCGACCGAATTCTCGGACGCGGATGGCTGGCGAGCACCACCTGTCAGCATGTTAAGGAAATTACGGATGCTATCTGAGTGTGTGCCGGCGAGTGTGTTATCGCGTCGGCCGTCGGACCGGCCCTCGGGGACGCGAGTTTCCATGAACTCCTCATAGGTGAGGTGTCGTGGAACGCTCTCCTCCTCCGTGTGAGATTGTGACGCCCTAACTCGCGCAGCCCGCGCTGAAGAACGCGGCTCATCCGCCAGGTCGGCGCGCGCTAACTCATCAAAAGCCTGGTGCATCCAGAGGTCGAACTCCGTACTGGCGTCGAATACTGCGATCGCCTTGGCAACCGATCCAGTCGCAACCTCTCGTCGACGGCGCCTCAGGAGTGAGTGATGCGTGACGTGAGCAGGATTGCTGACGAAATCCTCCGCAAGCACCGTGACAAAACTAATATCTTCCAGGCGCTTGCATTCAAGGTGAAAACGATGCCCTTGCCCAGCGGCTTCGTCGCTATTGAAGGTCAGAATCTCGATCTCAACGGAATTGACATCGAGGAGTCGTAGAAGTCCGCCAGAACGAAGACCCGCCGGGGGCGACCAGGTCAAAATGCTTCCGTCCAGTTCGAAGGAGCCGGCTCGCCGGGATTCAATTTCGCGAAACGGAATGGGCGGCGCTGGCTCGCATTGCTCGATCTCGCTCGGATCGAGCGGCTGCTCCTCTAGACAGGGCGCGAGGCCAAGTGCATCGACCGCTTCGTTGCGAGGAAGGCGTCGATAGATACAGGCTTCGGCATTCGATCCGCTGAAGTCAGGGCCTCCGAGCGCAGGCGCCGTACAGTTCGCGCTGCCAATCAGGAGATGGTCGTGCGTCGGGGTGGAGGCAATGACGATCTTCGCATGAGCAAAGCGCCCGCGCAGCTTTTGGGGAAGCGCGCGAAATTCAACAGTCGTCGCTCCCGGCGCATCGATCGGAAACTCGTGTTGCTCGGGGTCGAGCAAGACTGAAATGCTTGTTGGTTTTAGTCGCTCGGTCAGCCATTCGAGCGCTTGGAGGTTCTCGTCCCAATAGGGGCTGATGACGAGTAGGCGGTCGACCGGATCGCCGCCGACGAGATTCACGAGCTGCTCGCCGATGCCGGACGCGCCATCTCGCACCAAGAAGCCTATCATCGATTTGTCTTCGAGCTCCTGAAGCGGATCAGGGGTGGGGCCGGCCAACCAAGGTGCACGATCGGCCGCCCACCTCAATGCGTCCCTTGCGACACCTTTTTCGGTGTCTATCAGCCGGCAAAGATATACCCAGGCGCTTCGGATGATCTCGCGTTCGGGGCTCGGTTCGTCCCGACATTCAAGCTCAATCACGGTTTCAGCGTTTCCTGCTAGGCCCGCTGCGGTGATATTGGCGGAGCCGACGAACAGCCTGCCGCAGCGCCGGCCAATCTGAATCACGATCTTTGGATGAAATAGGCCGTTTGCAACCGGGGGTGAGAACAGCTCGTAGTCACGGCCCAACTGGATCGGAAGTTCGGAGCCGTCGGACAATGACAGCGACGCCATCCGTTCATCTGAGACGAGAAGAAAATTGCTAGCACCGCTCGCCATCAGCTGCGGAAGCATAAGCTCTTCGAAAGCGGCAAATTCGATCGCGAAGGTCGTGGAGATCACGGTGTGGAACGGGCGGGATCCTCGCCGCCCCATGCGCTCTAGGTATTTCACGCGTTAGCTCCGAGGATGGCACGACCCCGGGCAGTGGGTCCCTGGTCGTCGATAAGACCGATATCCGCCAGGAACTGGACGGCCGGATTCAGCCGAGGCGTTGTCGCGACGGGCGCATAGCCGCTGCGGCGCACGAGACGCCCGTCTCGCACATCGAAAAGGAATGTATAGTCGCGCTGGCGTCGGAGCTTCTGTATTGCTACCCAGCTATGCCGGCGGATGACCCGCTCTATGATGTATGCGCTGATGATGTGACGGACTGTTTGGCCGGATCGTGGGGACAGCCACGCGAGCTCGGATACGATTGATCTCGCGTTGCCACGCACGCCAAGTTCGAGGCGTATGGCTTCGGCCAGGGCGCCGCGCGTAAGCACGCGTTGGTCCAGGGCAGCGATAAGCCGGATAGCATCCCAAACCTTTTCCTCCGCGCTGTCGCGTCGGCCGGTGAGCCTATACCACGCTTTTTCGTAATCATACGAGTTGGGATCAAGCTGACCTCGGAATTCCAACCAGCTTGCTTCGACGCTCTCTGGCCCGGAAGAGCAGAGGCGACCTTCGATTTCTCCCCTGATTTCCCCCAAAGTTCGGCCGCCGTCGAGTTCTCCCATGAGGTCTGTCGCCCATTCCAGAAATCCAGCGGCGGCCACCTGCATGAGGTCCTGGCATTGATAGGCTTCCCAGCGAAGGCGCTGCCGATCCAACTGATCGTCGCCATACAGCGAGGAAAACAGACGCCAGCGGATCGAGTTTGGATCGGGCTGACGGCCCAAGTCGCTTGCGGTCCTCAAAATCAGGCGGAGCGATGCCGCGCGGCTGCGATCACCTTCATTGTCATCGGATTGAGCGAAGAGCAGCTGTTCATAGGTGTCGCGCTCAGACGATTGTTGCGGAATCGCAGATGGCACGATCGGCGCGAGCGTGTCCAGATTCTCGCGGGAAACGCGAGCTGAAGCGATGCTCTCGGTGAGAACTCGTTCGACATTGGCGCCGATAGAGGCGCGAAACGCTTCCGCGGCACCTTTTCCAGCGCCATTTGTGGCGCGCTGTATGCCGTGCTCGCCCTGTGTGAAAAGGCCAACCTCCACCATCTGCGAATAATAGGCGCCGCCAAACACGCCCAGCGACTGACGCAGGTATCGAACCACGTTGGTATCGTTCGAAGCCGCCTCGGCAAAGTCGATGACGTTTTCGCCGAGCTCGAGGCGGCCGTCGGCCCATTCCACGCCGCCGACGCCCCCCTGTCCTGTTGCATGAGACGAAACCAGTGCATACAGCGCCTCGGCCCGGCGAACCCATGAGCGCCAAGCGGCGAACTCGTCGGTTGCGCCGGTGCGGGCATAGGCATCACTCACCCAGCAATAATAGCCGTAATACCGGATGCGGAGCGTAACGTTGCTGATACCAGGTAGAAGAGATTGGTAGAGGGCGACGCCCGCGTTCTGCATTCCCAATGGATCCAACCCCCGCTTATCGGCTCGCTCAGTCCATTCCGGCCTGATGTTCATTTTCCCTCCGCTCCTACCCTTTGAGTTGCAACTTGCAGCCGACTGCCAGTTAATTCGATAATTCTAATAGACACAACTACTGATTTACCCCATCTTGTCTTGTGAGGGGCGTAAGATGGGTGATGTGGTCAACTTCGATCCGTGCAGGCATCGGAAATGGAAGGCTCGGCGTCAGACACGGGCTAAGAGGGCGACGTCGTATCCACTTAAACGCGCGAAGTATGATCGGGTCCCTAGCTGGATACCGGGTCTCGCCCTTGCCTTTGGCATCGGAATACTCGTGGTTGCGATGTTCACATCGCCAATGGCGTCGGGCATCGGCTGTAACATCAAAGGCAATGTCAGCAGTTCTGGCGAGTTAGTTTTTCACGTTCCCGGACAGGAATACTACGGACTGACGATCATCAACCCGATGAAGGGTGAGCGGTGGTTTTGCACCGAAGAAGAGGCCCGCGCGGCTGGATGGCGAAAGGCCTACAGATGACTGAGGCCGTCGTAACGACGCACGTGCCATTCGGGGGAATTCCTGAGAGTTGCCGCGCGGATCTTTCAATCAGAGGGATTCGCAATCGGCTTGCCGTCGTCGCCTGGGTATTCGCCGGTTGCTCGAGAAACAGGGCCAGCTGAGCACGAGACCTCGCTGGGGCGACGCCTTTAGTGTGAACGACCAGCTTTTGGGAAGATGATTATGGGGGAACTTGAAAATGATCAGAACCAAAAGGCTGGGTGATTTGGGAGAGCGGTGGACTGAGGACCTACTTAGGAAGGCTGGGTTCCAGTCCATCCGAGACCTTAACAAGCTCAGACGCAACCATCCGGGTGGTGATTTCATCGCAGATCGGCAGGGGAAACGGTACTTCATTACAGTCAAGGCGCGTAATAAGTACGCCCAGAACCGAAGCCTAAATGGCGGCTATAATATTTACCCTTTAAAGGTTCGAAATGCTGCACGCGAGTACGACGCCGTTCCCGCTTGGCTGACGGTTCAGATTGATACCGAAAGGAGATGCTTCTCGGCATATTTCGGAACCGTCGACTCGCTTCGCAATCCGGACGCAGTGGCAGTGCCGATGTCTACGATCGCGGTAGCAGGCTATGAATGCTTAGCAAAAGACACATTCGACGAGAGGATCACCGCCGATCTTTCCAACCAACTCATAGTCGGAACTTCGGATCTCCCGAAGAACTCGGGAAGTAGTGTCAGCCCTTCTAAGAATCCTGTGGACCGGACCAAGGCTGCTTCGGAGACGGGTGGAGTGACCGACTACGATCGCATCGCGGTCAAGCTACTCGGATTCTCACCGGGAACAAAGACACAGCGAGCCGTCGCTTTATACTTGCGGCCGGAAGGGGCGACCACCGCTGAGGTGACGGGTATCAATGGGGGGCCGTATCTCAATTGTCTGAAGGAGGTGGAGGCCAAAGGCCACACCATCCGAAAATGGACGGTGATCGGCCCAAATGGACGCCAGGTAACTGCGTACAAGATCGAAATTAATGGAACAAAGCACGCCGCGAACACCTCACTTGGACATCATGACCACAAAATGACCGGTGCCAGCAAGCAAGCACGTGGTCTCAATGGGAAGACGCCGACATCCAAATCGCAGAATCTGTCGGGAGCCGAGCTACTGGCCCTTGAAAGCTTTATCCAGCGTACTGTCGCCGACCGACGTCCTTCGTCTGCGGCTTCCAATTACAAGGGCATAGCCAGTGGGAGCGTGTTCAATTTGCTGAGACTGCACGATCCCGCACTTGCGCGAAAGATTGGGATGCGGTCTGAGTTGGTCCGCTTGGCCCAGGAGATGGGATACAGCATCCACGCCTACCCAAGCGGCCTCGGTCTCAAAGGATCCGGAATCCGGGAAACTATTGATTTGAAGGGTGCATAGGCATGTAGCGCCGCCGTTCGTCGTCGGCAATCCAGACCCGGGGATCGCACCGGAGTTGTGCTCGGAGACCGATAACTGTCAATCGACTGAGGAGGACTGCTCGGAGTAAGAATATCGCCATCTTATTGCGTCGGCTACGGTCCGCAACGAGACGAATAGAATCGTTCTTTAGGGCCCCCGCGTAATGCTTGTTGCGCGTATGTTCACCCTTTGGGCCAAGAAGATCGCATAATGCATCGACGGGAACTCCCGTCGAGGTGGCAATCAGCTTTTAGGCTTGCGACCCGAGCGCATAGGCGGTGGACGCGACGAATTTGGCTCCACGTCAGCGAATAGTTCGACCACTTTAGCCTCAAGGACATTCGCCAAAGCTTCCAAGGCAGAGATCGTGACGTTCTCCAGACCGCGTTCGATGCGCCCGACATACGAGCGATCAATGCTTGCCTCTAGTGCAAGCTTCTCCTGGGACAGCCCCTTGGCGACACGCAACCTGCGCAGGTTCCATCCAATGGTTTGCCTTATGTGCATAGCGCACCATGCGATATTGGCGGCTTGACAATCGACGGACTGTAGGTCCCTAATTATGCGCTCAAATATGCCGGAACGCTTCCGCGCATCTCGGAAGCGTTCCGGCATCCATCTTCACTCCAATAAGGCGATATCGATGGAACTGCGCCAACTCTCATATTTCGTTGCTGTCGCCGAAGAGCTGCACTTCAATCGGGCAGCGGCGCGGATGTGCATTGCCCAGCCGGCGTTGAGTGCGCACATCCAGGCGCTTGAGAAGGAGTTGGGCGTGCGGCTGCTCGAGCGGTCGACACGGCGGGTCGAGCTGACGCGGGCAGGGGAGGTGTTCTACGATCGGGCCGTCCGGATCATAGGGGATGTCGGGCTTTCGATGGACGTGGCGCGCTCGGTGGCAGGGAAGGCGGCACGGACGATCAAGATCGGAACAGTCTATCCGGCGACCATAGGCGTGCTGCCGGCGTTTCTCGCCCGCATCGGCCGGAAGTTTCCGGATGTGGCGCTGCATGTGACAAGCGGTTCGACCAGCGACATCATCCGTTCCATCGAGAACGGCCAGATCAATCTCGGCTTCATTCGCCCGGTCGAGAACATCGGATCCCTGCGCTTCTTCTCGATCGCGCATGAGCGCTATCTGCTGGCGGTCGAAAAGACGAGCCCGCTGGCGCTCCGAAGCGAGATCGACATCGAGGATCTACGCTCCGAGAGGATCATCGCCTTTTCCCGTCAGAACCTCTCCTACAGCGAGCGCTATTTCTCCGAGATGTTCGAGACCCATGGTCTGACTGGCAACATCGCCTATAGCTGCGACGACACGTTCTCGCTGGTGTCGCTGGTTTCGGCCGGCCTCGGCATCGGCTTTGCCCCGGAATGGACGAAGGATCTGCCGAACCGCAACTTCGAACTTCGGCCCGTGCGCGGCGTCGATCTCAAGATCGGGCTTGGGGTTGCCTGGAATAAGGAAGACCCGACCGCGTCACGCGACGACATCATCGATATTGCCCGGTCGCTGGCGCGGCCGGGTAGGTGAGGGAATATAGGCGCTGGATGGAAGCCTGATGGCCCTTCCGCGGCGTTGTCCTCCTAAGACAGCATCTCGAGACCGTGTTTCCGGACGATCGAGAGCAGTTTCAATGCTGGGCCACTCGGCCGCTTCGCGCCGGTTTCCCACTTTTGCACTGTCGATTCACTGGTGTTCAGGTAGCGCGCGAAGACTGGCTGGCTGACATGATTGTTCTCGCGCAGCGCCTTGATCTCGCTTGGCGTCAGCTCCTGGGGGATGGACAGGCAAGTCTCATCGAAGGTCTTCATGGTTTCCTTGTCGATGGTGCCTGCCGCATACATGTCATCGACGGCGCTATGGATCGCCTCAAAGGCATCGCTCTTGAACTTGCGCTTGGTCGCCATTGCAAATCTCCAATAGGGCGCCGATCCCGATTTCGGCATCAAGCTCGGCCTGTGTCTTGCGCCGATAGAGTTCGGCGAGCTTCCGGAAAGCCAAGAGCTCGTCGTCATCGATGTTTGCGCGGTCCTCCTTCGCGAACAGATAGGCGAACACCCAGTGCTCACCGGCTTTTGCCAGAACGATCGAACGGTGCCTGTTATCGTTGAGCCGCTTCTTGAACACGCCGCCACCGAGATCATCAGCCTGTCCGCGTGCGACTTGCTCAATCGCCTTGCAAAGGGCCCTGTCGGAGATCTGCGCTTTCTTCGCTGCCTTGGAAAACCACGCCGTCTTGAAAGTATCCGACAGGGAGCCGGTAGCGTCGCTCAATGAGGGCGAGGATCTCGAAGCTGTCCGTCGATCTTGGGACGCGCAATGCCGTTCGTCCAACTGAGCAGCGTCTTTTTGTCGAAGGTCGGGTGGTCGCCGGCGACTGCGCGGTGGAGATGCCAGTACGTGTCACCGTGCCGGCCCATGTGGTAGTTCAGCGCCTCACGGAAGTCTGACGGATTTTCAGTCCAGCCAAAGAGGGCGCCGGCTGTTCCTCGATCGTAACGAACTCTAAACTCGACCCAGAGATACGTGTGGTGTCGTATCGGCAAACGCCCAGGCTGTGCTAAGCATAATTCATGGGATTCGGGGTCTTCATTCATCGCTCAGATTCGATCTACGACGATAGCCCAGCGGAGCAGTACCAGTTTCCAAGCCAATATCTTGGACGGGTGCGGGCCTGTCTTGGCGATTGGATCATCTACTATGAGCCACGCAAGGTTGCGGCGACGCGAGGCTACTTCGCTGTTGCGAAGGTGGCCGAGGTCATCCCAGACCCGAAGGCACCGGGCATGTATCTCGCGCTCATCGAACCGGGTAGCTATCTCGACTTCATCAATCCGGCTCCTTTCAGCGGAACAGAAGGTGTGGTTGAGCGCGGCGTTCTAAACGAAGAGGGCAGGATATCGGGCAGGGCGCAGTCTGCGGTAAGGCCTATTTCGAGCGCGGACTTCAATCGCATTGTGGGCATTGGGCTCAATGAACAAGAGCCAGAGTTGCCCCGGACCGGAGAATTGGACGCCAGGATCTCCGTTGAAGGATTTGGTGAAGGCGCTCAAACGCCGTTCGTGTTCGAGCAGGAGCGCAATCGCGTCATGCAGCTATCGTCGCGGATTGTTCGTGACCGATTGTTCCGCCGCCTCGTCGTTCAGGCCTACGACAAACGCTGCGCAATCACTGGCTTGAAGCTCATCAATGGCGGAGGACGCGCCGAAGTCGATGCAGCCCACATTCGGCCCGTCGAGGTGAATGGACCCGATATCCTGACCAATGGCATCGCCCTTTCGGGCACCGCGCACTGGATGTTCGACCGTGGCCTGATAAGCCTTTCCGATGACCTCGACATTCTGGTTTCCAGACACGCCAACGATCCAGATAGCATCCAAGGGCTGATCAACAAGACTGGGCGCGCGATCGTGCCAACGCGGGCGTTTGAACGGCCACATCCGCATTTCCTGCGCTGGCATCGGGAGAATTGTTTCAAACAATAATGATGAAGGCGAAGGGGGACTCGTCGCTAGCGGTTCGAGTCCGCTCGAGACCTTCGACTTCAACTTTCACTTTGCATTTTTCGAAGGCGAGGCAAGACTGGTCCGCTTTGCTGACAAAGGCGTCACTAGGCGTGAGGCAGGTCTCTCCATCTTATCTTCAGGAGAGATTTCGCCGTTTTGGGAAGCTTCGAGCGATCGACCATCCGCGATGAGACTTCAAAGTCCGCGTTGATCTTCACGACGAGCAGCTTGCTAAAGTTTCCTGATACCTTCACGAAAACCTCGTCTTTGGATTTGAATGGCGTGATCGTTTTGATCTCAACGTGATCGTTGCCAAGCCGACCGTCGGCACCCTGCGCGTAGTTCTTGTTCAGCTTTATCCCGTAGGTGATGGCGCCGAAGAGTTCTCCTATGTCTCCGTACACATTGAGATGACGACCTGTCTCAAGGTGGTAGCTTTCTGCCAGTGACAAGAGCTCCTGAAAATACCGGATCAAAGACCTGATTGCATTGGGATATTTGGCGCGCCACTCCTGGTATCGGAGCTGTTCTTCCACGTCGGACCAGGAAACCCACTCGCCGTCGTCATAGAAGGCTCTATCCCAGATATCAGCATCCATTCTTCACCTCTTAGATATTCGACCTTCTCGACCCCGCCCTTGCGATTTTATGATCGACCCATGCAGAAAGGCCGTTCCAAAGTTCATGGTCTCGGCCGAGGTGACAAGCGATTGCAATGATCTGTTGGTAGGAGATCGGCGTGATTGCCGCTTGGACAGCGAGACTGGGATCCACCAGGCCTCGCTTTACCTTCCGCGCCGTCGGGAAACTGGGGTGATCGGCAAAGGCTAATGCGATGTGTTCCTCCAATGGAAGTGGCTCGACCGTGCAGGCATTCGTGATGAGCGCGCGTTAGGTGACACTCGGCTTGTCCACCAACTTTTCGACCAAGCGCCTGAGTTCCGACGGGGTCGTTTGGCCAGCCACGACCTCGTAGTACCCGATCCCGGCGCGTCGCAGCGCCTCCTTCTTTACCGCGTCACGCGCGGCCGCGGCGCCTTGATGGTGCGCTCCGCCCTGGTATTCGATGACGTGCCGCGGTTGGCAATTGCTGTCTACGAGCAGCAGATCGACACGCTTGGAGTTGATGCAACGGTAGGCGTCTGGGTCGGTGCTTCGGAGGATCTCGCCCAGTGAAACCTGAGCCATTACCTGCCAAGAAGGATTGCAGCCGATTACGATGCTGTCGAGTTCCCGAAACACCCGGGCCTCGCTCTTATTCAGCAACGGCTGAATATTGAAATCCGAGCGCATCACGATACGCAGTTGATCGGTGGCGTCGACCGGCTTCGATGGCTCCGTAACTGGCATCTGTTGCCAAGGTCCCACTACAATGCGCTCGTGGCTGCGCCTTTCCTCCCAGCGTGATCTGTTTTTCTCCCGCCACGCCTGCTTTCTCATCGTGGCTAGGAACTGCTCAATGGCCATGCCGATCAGGAGGCCGATAAACAGCACGGCGATCAGCAGTTCAGGCTTTTCGAAGTCTGCAACGGTTATACTGCCCGAAGCGACTACTGCGGCCGCTCCGATGATTAGCCAAGGCGCTGCGAACAGCACCGACCTTTGGCGATATTGCATGCCCCTCTCCAGATTTCCCGCCAAGATAGTAGAACGCTCGGAGGACGCGCGAAAAGTCGCCCAAAAGGATTAGGTTCCGCGGGACGCAGAGCCAGCAGCTATCGCATGCGAAAGCCTGCGCGGAAGGTTCGCGTCCCTTCAAGAGCCTGGCGACTTTTTGCGTTTGAAACACGCGCCTATAGCTTTCGGCCAGCGAGACTGGGCGAGAAGCAGGATTGCACTGTTCATTTTGTGACCAAACCAGCGAAGCTTTTCAAAGCCGCAGTCCGCGAAAGGCAGGTCTCCATCGAAATGGGGATCAAAAACCTGTTGCATAGTTGCCGCTTTCCTATATCTTATAACTTATAAGTTAGAAACAGCGGGAGCAATTCCTTGTCAATGCGACAGACACCAGGCGGCCACCTTTTGGTGGCGCGCAGCCATGAACTATTGTCCGACGAACAGCTTGCCTTCCTTCATGAGCGCGCGCGCTTCATCAGGCTCGAGACGCTTCGGTTGATCTCGATCGCCAAAGTGGGCCACTACACCTCGGTCTTCTCCTGTGCGGAGATCTTTGCGGCGCTCTATTACGATGTGATGCGGCTTCGAAAGGGCGAGCCGGCCTGGACCGACCGGGACCGCTTCCTGATGGGCAAGGGCCATGCGGCCGTTGGGCTTTTCCCCATTCTCGCCGATCTCGGCTTCTTCGATCCCGCATGGCTTGAAAGCTACACGCGGCTCGGCAGCCCCCTCGGCGATCACCCTGATATGACGAAGGTCCCCGGCGTCGATTTCAGCTCCGGGTCTATCGGTCATGCCCTGTCGAACGGCGTCGGCATGCTGCTTGGCGCGCGCTTCCAGCAGCGTGATTTCAATGCCTTCGTCCTCCTCGGCGACGGGGAAATGCAGGAGGGCCAGGTCTGGGAAGCCGCCTTGTCCGCCGCCTCGCACAATCTCTCCAACCTGATCGCCATCGTCGATCGCAACGGCTACCAGCTCGACGGCAAGGTCGACGACGTCATGGCGATAGAACCGCTTGATGAGAAATGGCGCGCCTTCGGCTGGGAGGTTCACACCGTCGACGGCCATGACCTTGAGGCGCTGACGACGCTGCTGCGCGCCGTGAAGGCCGACCGTGCTCGCACAAAGCCGTGCTGCATCATCGCCCGCACCGTGAAGGGCAAGGGCATCGACTACATGGAAACCGAACCCGGCTGGCATCTCGGCTATCTCGGTGCGGAAGATGAGGCCAAGGCCCGCGAAACGATCATGAACACGGTAATTTCCCAATGACCCAACTGCTTTCCAAGGACTCGTGGCAGTACCGCGAGATCAACCGCCGCGCGCCCTCGCTCCCCACGCTGTCGAATGCGCTCATCGCCCTTGCCGACGCCGGCCATCCCGTCATGGCGGGCACGGCCGACCTGCAATATTCGAACGGTCTTTCCGGTTTCGCCCAGCGCTATCCCGAGCGTTTCGTGCAGTTCGGCATTTCCGAGCAGAACATGGTCTCGGCTGCCGCTGGTATGGCGACGACAGGCGTCATTCCGTATGTGGCGACGTTCGCCTCGTTCCTCGCGCTTTTGTGCTGCGAGCAAATCCGCATGGATGTCGCCTATTGCAAGCAACCGGTTCGCCTGATCGGGCATCACACCGGCATTTCGCTAGGCTTCTACGGGACGTCCCATCATGCGACCGAAGACATTGCCATCATGCGCAGCATTGCCAACCTCGCCGTCGTGTCGACGGCGGATGGGCCGGCGCTCGATGCAGCCCTCAGGGCGACCGTCGACTATCCGCTCCCCATCTATTTCCGCATCCACCGCGGGCACGATCCGGTCGTCTACGAGAACGGCGTCGCATTCGAACTCGGCAGGGCGATCGTACACGGCATCGGCAAAGACATCACGATCATAGCAGCGGGCTATCCCGTGCATGGCGCCAAGCGCGCGATGGAGGAGCTGAATGCCGCAGGCCATTCCGTCGGGCTAATCGACATGCATTCGATCAAGCCGCTCGACGAGGATGCGATCCTCGAGGCCTCCGCCCGTTCGAAAGTCATCCTGACGGTCGAGGAGCACAACATCCTCGGCGGGCTCGGCGGGGCCGTCGCCGAAGTGTTGGCCGAAAAGGGCAGGGGCGCCCGCCTCGTCCGGCACGGCATCCGCGACGAATACAGCCTGATCGCACCCCCCACCCATCTCTACAGGCACTACCGCCTGGACGGCGACGGCATCCGGGCCGTGGCGCTCGAGAGCATTGCGTAAGGAGAATGCCGATGTCGACGAACAACGAAACGATCGCCGCGCGCGCGGAAGCCGTCATACCCGGCGGCCTGTTGAGTCCTAGCCGGCGCCTCGGCGCGCCGATCGCCTTCGCCAGGGCCGAGGGAGCCTATCTCTACGATGCCGATGGCAACCGCTACACCGACTATCACTGCGCCTTCGGTGCCAATGTGCTCGGCCATCGACCGCCCGCCGTCGCTGCCGCGATTGCCGAGACGGCCGAAAACCTCGACCTGATCGGTGCCGGCGTGCTGGAGCTGGAGGTCGAGGTGGCCGAACTCCTCGTGAACGTGATCCCCTGCGCCGATCAGGTGGCATTTTGCAGCAGCGGCTCGGAGGCAACCTACCATGCCCTGCGTCTCGCCCGCGCCTATACGGGGCGCAAGCAGATCATCAAGTTCCAGGGCGGCTACCATGGCTGGCACGATTATGTCGCCATGAACGGCCAGTCGAGCCGCCAGATGATCGGCTCCTACGACCCAATGTCCGACGGCATGCTGTTTGATGCCGCCCGCCACACCGCCATCCTGCCCTATAACGATGCCGGTGCCGTCGAGGACTACATCCGTAAAAACCCCGGCGAGGTCGCGGCGATCATCGTCGAGCCTATCGCGCACAATATGGGCGCGGTCATCGCCGAGAGGCAGTTCCTTTCCGACCTGCGCCGGATCACCGCCGAGCACGGTGTTGTCCTCATCTTCGACGAGGTGATCACCGGTTTCCGGCACGCGCTTGGCGGCTACCAGTCGATCGTCGGCGTCACGCCCGACCTTTCGACCTTCGGCAAGGCCGCAACGAGCGGCTATCCGATCGGCATCGTTGCCGGCCGGCGCGACATCATGGAGCGGGTGGGCCGCACGGGCGAGGGCGCCGTCTTCATGGGTGGCACGTTCAACGGCACGCCGTCCTCGATGGCGGCCGTAAAGGCGACGATTGAGGAGCTAGCGAGACCGGGCGTCTACGAGCGGCTGTTCGAGCTTGGCGCCTATCTCCGCGGCGAGATAGACGGCATCATAGCGCGGCACGGCCTGAAGGCGCAGGCCGCCGGTTTCGGCTCGGTCTGGCTCGTCTACTTCTTTGACGGCGAGTTCCGCCAATACACGGACCTCCTGCGCAACGACAACAATCTCGACATGCGCTTCCGGCGGGCGCTGATCGCCGGCCGGCAGGTCTTCCAGCCGCTTCAGCTCAAACGACTTTACCTCTCGCTGAGTCACGATCGCGCCGTCATAGACGACACGCTCGAACTCATCGACACGACCATGGCCGGCCTCGCGCGTTCCGCCGCGGCCTGATCATTCAAACCTGCTCTCAAAGATAAAAGGGGAACCCATGAGAACTCGGTTTTTTGCGATGATGACGAGTGCCACACTCGTCGTCGCGTCTCCAGCGCTGTCACGCGACCTGACCGTCGTCGGCTTCGGCGGCGCGACACAGGAAGCGATGCGCGAAACGCTCTTCAAGCCTTTTCAGGAGAAAGCCGGCGCGCCGCTACTGGAGGAATCCTATACGGGCGGCATCGCCAAGGTGAAGGCCATGGTCGAGACGGGCACGACCACCTGGGATGTCGTTCAGATGGACGAGAACGAGATGATCCTCGCCTGCGACCAGGGTCTGCTGGAGCCATTCGATTGGGCCAGTCTGCCGAACAGCGCCGAGATCATCGAGCCGGCCAAGTCCGATTGCGGCGTCGGCGCCTTCGTCTGGTCGAAGATCCTCGCCTATGACGGCGACAAGACGAGCGGCGTCACGTCCTGGGCGGATTTCTGGAACCTCGAGAAATGGCCGGGAAAGCGCGGGTTGCGCAAGCAGGCGCGTATGACGCTTGAAGTCGCCCTGCTCGCCGACGGCGCAAAGCCCGAGGAGCTTTACGCCATCCTGGCGACGAAGGAAGGACAGGACCGCGCCTTTGCCAAGCTCGACGAGATCAAGTCGAGCATCCAGTGGTGGGAGAGCGGCGCTCAGCCGATGGAATGGCTGGCCTCCGGCGAGGTGACGATGACCTCCGCCTATAACGGGCGCGTCATCGCCGCAAACCAGCAGGGACGGCATTTCAAGATGTCCTGGACCAACCAGCTCTATGCAATGGACTTCTGGGCCATTCCGAAGGGCGGAAACAGGGATCAGGCGTTCCGCATCGTCAACTTCATGACCAGCCCCGACCCGCAGAAGGCCTTTGCCGAGAAGATGGTCTACGGCGTGACCAATGCCAAGGCGATGGAAAGCATCTCCGCCGACATCAAGCCGCAGCTTCCGACGGCCGAGGAGAACATGGCGGGTGCGCTTGCCGTCAGCACGCCGTTCTGGGTGGATCACGAAGAGGAACTTCAGCAGCGCTTCAACCGATGGGTTGCACAATAAGGGAGGATGTCATGAGCTATCGTGGGTTTTTCGGCGGGCTGGGCTTGCTCGTCGCCCTGGCGGGGGCTCCCGCCGCTTTCGCCGATGCCGGCAAGTTGACTGTCGTCGGTGCCGGCGGCGTACTGCAGGATGCCGAGCGCAAGGCCTTCTTCGAGCCCTTCGCGACGTCGTCCGGCGTGGTGCTTACGGAAGATTCCTATTCCGGGCAGATGGCCAAGGTGCGTGCCATGGTCGACAGCGGCAGCGTCTCCTGGGACGTCATGCAGGTGGAGCAGAACACGCTTCTATCCGGTTGCGCCGAGGGCCTTTTCGAGGAACTTGACTGGAGCAGGATCGGCAAGCGGGAGGACTTCATTCCCGAAGCCTATAGCGATTGCGGCGTCGGCGCCTTCGTCTGGTCCATGGTACCGAGCTACGACAAGGTGAAACTGGCGGATGGGCCGAAGAACTGGGCAGACCTGTGGAATGTCGAGAAATGGCCCGGCAAGCGCGGGTTCCGCCAAACGGCGAAGATGACGCTCGAAATCGCACTGCTCGCGGACGGTGTTGCCAAGGACAAGGTCTATGAGGTGCTTGCCACGGATGAGGGCCAGGACCGCGCTTTCGCCAAGCTCGACGAGATCAAGTCGTCGATCCTCTGGTGGACGACGGGTGCGGAATCCGTCGAACGCCTTGCCGCCGGTGACGTCGTCGCCACGGCGACCTTTAACGGCCGTGTCGCCGCGGCCAATGCCTCCGGCAAGGACTTCGCCCTCATCTGGGACGGTCAGGTCTTCGGCATCGACTACTGGGGGATCGTGAAGGGCTCGCCCAATCGGGAGAACGCGGAGAAGTTCGTCGCCTTCGCCTCGACCGAGCGTGCCCAGGCAGCCTTCCCGCAGCACATCGCATATGGAGTCACCAATCTTGCAGCCATTCGCGGCGTCAAGCCGGAAATCGCGAAGAATCTTCCCACGACCGAGGCGAACATGGCCACGGCGGTAGCGCTCAACACCGAATTCTGGGCCGACCACGGCGAGGCGCTCGAGGCGAGATTTGCGACATGGCGCGCGCAATGACGTCGGTTGTTTTCCCGGGGCCGCGCATTGGCGCGGCCGACGGCCGGCCTGGGCGGGTGTCCGCCCTTGCTACCGGCTTTCGCGCCGACAGACGGCGGCAGACGATCGGCAGCCTTGTTCTGATCGGTCCTCTCGTCGTCTTCATCGTCTTCGCCTTCGTGCTACCGCTCGGCACGATGCTGTTCCATGCCATCAACAATCCCGAGGTCCGCAATGCCTTTCCAATGACGCTCGCCTCGCTGGAGGATTGGGACGGGATGGGCACGCCGCCCGATGCGGCCTTCGACGCTGTGGCTGCTGACATCCGCGCGAGTGCCGATCCCAAGACCATGGCGGAGGCGGGTCGCCGACTGAACTACGAGATCACCGGGTTCCGGAGCCTTCTCGCAAAAACGGTCCGAACGGTCCGCAAAGCGCCGGAGCAACCCGCCAGGACACAGTTGCTCGCCATCGACGGGAACTGGGGCAACCCTGCCTATTGGCGGGTCATCCAGCGCAACGGCACACCGCTGACGGCCTTCTACCTGCTCTCGGCCGTCGACCTGCGCCCCGGGGAGAACGGCGGCGTGCAGATGGCGCCGCCGGAGGAGCGGCTGTTCCTCTCAACGCTTATGCGGACTTTGACGATCAGTGCGTTGGTCACGCTGATCTGCCTCTTCGTCGCCTATCCGATTGCCAACGCAATCGTTGCCATCGGTGGTCGACTCTCGGCGATCATGCTGGCCTGCGTGCTCTTGCCGTTCTGGACGTCGCTCCTGGTGCGGACGAGTGCCTGGATCGTCATCCTGCAGAAGGAAGGTGTGGTGAACCGCCTGCTTCAGGCGCTGAACATCACGAACGCGCCGCTCGAGCTCGTATTTAACCGTACCGGCCTCTACATCGCGATGGTGCATATCCTACTGCCATTCATGGTGCTGCCGCTGGTCAGCGTCATGAAAGGCATCTCGCCGTCTTATGTCAAAGCCTCCGCTTCGCTCGGTGCCGGACCCGTCACGACGTTTCTTCGGGTCTATTTGCCGCTCACGCTGCCGGGTGTCGGCGCGGGATGCCTTCTCACCTTCATCATTTCCGCCGGCTACTACGTCACGCCCACTCTCGTCGGCGGTGCATCGGACCAGATGCTGAGCTACTTCGTGGCCTTCTATGCCAACACGACGATCAACTGGGGCATGTCCGCCGCGCTCGGCGTCCTGCTTTTGACCTGTATCCTCGCGCTCTACGGGATTGTCGGGCGGATCGTCGGCATCGGCCGCATCGTTGGAATGGAGTGAGAGATGCCTGTTGCCTTGAGACGCGTACAGATAGCCTTCTGCTGCCTCGCGATGATCTTCCTCATCGGGCCGACGATCGTGGTCATCCCGATCTCCTTCAGCTCGGCAAACTTCCTATCCTATCCGCTGCCGGGCTTTTCCCTGCAATGGTATGAGAAGATCCTGCAGCCGCAGCCCTGGATGTCGGCACTCCTCAACAGCCTGATCATTGGCGCCGGCGCGACTCTGGTGTCCACGGTGCTGGGCACGCTGGCAGCACTCGGCATGTCGCGCGGCCGACTTCCGGCGCGGTCCATGATCCTGGCGGTGGTGATCTCGCCGATGATCGTGCCCGTCGTCATCAGCGGCGTCGGAATGTATTTCTTCTTCGCGAAGCTGGGCCTTGTCGCGTCCTTCCTAGGCCTCGTTCTCGCCCACGCGGTTCTGGCGGTGCCCTTCGTACTGATCACGGTTACCGCCACGCTGAAGAACTTCGACGTGAACCTCGTTCGGGCCGCAGCAAGCCTCGGCGCGAGTCCCTTCCATGCCTTCCGTACGGTGACGCTGCCACTCATCGCGCCGGGCGTTATCTCGGGTGCGCTCTTCGCTTTCGTCTTTTCGTTCGACGAGGTCGTCGTCGCGCTCTTTATCAGCGGGCCGGGCCAACGCACTCTACCGCGCCAGATGTTCGATGGTCTTCGGGACAATATAGATCCGTCGATCCTGGCGATGTCGACATTGCTCGTGATCATCTCCATCGTCCTGATGGGGGGCGGGGCCTTGGCCCAGAAGCGTGCCGCCACAAACCGTTCGACTGCCAATGTATAGAGGTGAAGGAATGATCATCGTAACAGGTGCCACGCACGGGATAGGGCGGGCCTGCGTGGAGAAGCTTGCAGCGGCCGGCGCCCGGGTGGTGGCGACGGGCCGGGATGCGGAGGCGGGCAGGGCGCTCGAGGAGATTGGTCCCGGCGTCACCTTCCTGCCCGGCGATGTCAGCCGCGAAGAGGATTGCCGGCGCGTCATCGACCGTGCGCTCGACCTTGGCGGGGGCCATCTTTCGGGCCTCGTCAACAATGCCGGCATGTCGAAGCGCATTTCCTTCGCTTCCGCTACGCAGGGCGATTGGGACGAGGTGCTGGCGGTCAATGCTCGCAGCACGTTCCTTTTCATCCGCCACGCGCTGGAAGGCCTGCGGCGCGGCAGGGGATCAGTCGTCAACATCGCCAGCATCGCCGGAAAGACCGGCGAGGAGGGGCTGGCTGTTTACTGCGCCTCGAAGGCTGCCGTCATCGGCCTCACCCAAGCGCTGGCACTCGAGTTCGGCGACGAGGTGCGTTTCAATGCCGTCTGCCCTGGCCAGATCGAAACGCGCATGATGGACAAGATCATGAGTGATGCCTTGCGCAAGAAGCAGCTCGAACTGCGCATCCCCGCCAATCGCTTCGGGGCCCCGCAGGAAGTGGCGGATGTCGTCGCCTGGCTGCTGTCGGATCAGTCGACCTATGTCAACGGCACGGTTGTGACCGTGGATGGCGGGGAGACCGCCGGCCTGCGCACCCCGCGCATCGCGCAGGTCTAGGACCTCGCCGGCGCCGGTTTCACTCGGCGCCGCGTTCTTCGAAATAGCGCAGGAGACTGGGCGAGGCCCGCTGGATGTCGTTTTCGATGGCCTGGCGGGCCTTCTTCTTGTCGCCGAGCCTCAGCGCTTCGATCAGATGGTCGTGTTCCTCCGCGCCGGTATAGCCGTGCGGGATTTCCCGGTAGTAGACGTTGAGGATCGGCCCCATCGAGACCCACATGCTCTCGATCTGGCCGACCAGCATCGGCATGCGCGACAGACGGTAGACACCGAAGTGGAAGGCACGATTGGAGGAGCGCGCCTCCTCCAGATTGCCGGCCTTTTCATTTTTCACGAAGGCGGCGTGGAAGCTTTCGAGCTGCGTCAGATCGGCGGCGGTCACATGGTCGGTGGCGTGCTCTGCAGCCAGCCCCTCGAGTGCCATGCGGATGAGCTTGATCTGGATGTAGCGGGCGCGGCTGAGGTCAGGCACCGTGACGAACCGGCCGGAGCGCAGTTCGAGAGCCTGTTCGCTGACGAGCCGCAGGCAGGCCTCGCGCACCGGCGTGACGCTGGTCCCGAGCTGCTCTGCGAGATCCTGCATGAGGAGACGGTCGCCCGGAGCGAAGTTACCGATGATAAGGCCTTCGCGCACCTTGTTGTATATCCGGGCGGACAGGCTGCCCGCTTCGCCGGGCTGCATCTCCATAACGCTCATGGGAATTCTCCTCATCTTTTTTGCAGCTCTAGCTGAAAATGCCCGGAGCCGCCAATCGCTTATATCTTATCGCTCGCCGCGGCGGCGGGACGTCGCAAAAAGTTTCTCGCCTCTGGCGAAATTCACTTGCATGCGCCTTCTGATAACTTATAACTTATAAAATAGCAAACACGGTTTCGGAGGCTACCTTGCACAATTCGCTGCGGGCGCGCGACATGGCGTACCACTTCCATTCACAGACCAACCCGCGCAGGCATGAGGCCGAGGGCCCCTTGATGATCACGGCGGGGGAGGGTTGCTACGTCATCGACGAGATGGGAAATCGCTATCTCGAGGGCATGGGAGGCCTCTGGTGCGCCTCGCTCGGCTTTCGCAACGAGCGCCTTGCCGACGTTGCGGCAAGCCAGATGCGCAGGCTCGCCACCTATCACACCTTCAATCACCGCTCGAACGACCCGACGGTGGATGTCGTCGAGCAGATCGCGACGCTTTCCCCCATTCCGGGGAGCAAGGTCTTCCTCGTGAATTCCGGCTCGGAAGCCAACGACACGATGATCAAGCTTGCCTGGTACTACAATGTCGCGCGTGGCAAGCCTGGCAAGCGCAAGATCATCAGCCGAAAGGGCGCCTTTCACGGCAGCACCGTCATGGGGGCGGCCCTCGGCGGGCTTCCACACATGCATGAGAGCTTCAACATGCCCGGCCTCAACGTGATCTACACGGAGAAGCCGCACTACTACCGCAACGCCCTGCTGGATGAGAGCGAGGAGGCTTATTGTGTCCGGCTGATTGCCGCGCTGGAGGCCCTGATAGAGGCGGAAGGGCCGGAAACCATCGCCGCGATGATCGCCGAGCCGATCATGGGGGCGGGCGGCGTCGTCACGCCGCCGGCGGGATACTTCCCAGCGCTGCGACAGCTTCTGACGAAGCATGACATCCTGCTTCTTGCGGACGAGGTCGTCTCCGGTTTCGGGCGAACCGGAAAGTGGTTCGGGTCCGAGGCGCTCGGCTTCGTTCCGGACATGATGTCGGTCGCCAAGGGCCTGTCCTCCGGCTACCTGCCCATCGCCGCGGCGGTGATCGGCGATCATGTCTACCAGGCCATTGCCGGCGAAGCCGATCGAATCGGCGTCTTCGGCCATGGCTTCACCTATTCCGGCCATCCGGTCACCGCTGCGGTGGCGGCCGATGTGCTGCGCATCTACCAGGAAATGGATGCGCCGGGCCGAGCCGCCGAACTTGGCCGCCGTCTGTTCGCCGCGCTCGACGCGCGCATTGCGCGTTATTCCCTTGTCGGCGAGATTAGGGGAACCGGCTTCCTTGCCGGCATCGAGCTGGTGGCCGACAAGTCGCGCCGTGCGCCCTTCGATCCCGCTCTGAAGGTCGGCACACTGGTCGAACAGCGCTGCCGGGCGCATGGCGTCATGATTCGCAACATGGGCGACGTCATTTCCATATGCCCGCCCTTCGTCATGACGCCCGAGGAAGTCGACCAGCTTGTCGACGGCATAGCGGCGGCGCTTGACGATGTTGCCGACCGGCTTGCAGCGTGAGGGCGTGACGATGGACGATTTTGTCAATCTGGACCTCACCGCGCAGGCGGATCTTGTGAAGTCGGGGCAGGCCACCGCCTGGGAGCTGGTCGAGGCGGCAATCCGGCGTGCCAAAAAGGTGAACCCCACGATCAACGCGATCAACGCGCCACTCTATGACGAAGGGCGCGCGGAAGCGGCGCAGGCGGCCACGGACAGCCTTTTCGCCGGGGCCCCGTTCCTGGTGAAGGACCTTTACTGCCACATGAGCGGCGTGCCCACCACCGGGGCCTCCCGGCTGACCCGGAGCTTCGTGCCCGCCCGAGACAGCGAGCTGATGCGCCGTTACCGCGCGGCCGGCCTCAGCACGTTCGGCAAGACCAACCTGTGTGAATTCGGAACGCTTGGCACAACCGAGCCGAAGCTGTTCGGACCGACGCGCAATCCCTGGAACGTCGGGCGGTCCAGCGGCGGTTCGAGCGGCGGCGCCGGCGCGGCGGTGGCGGCGGGCATCGTGCCGGCGGCGCATGGCGGTGACGGGGCGGGCTCGATCCGCATTCCCGCATCCTGCTGTGGCGTGTTCGGGCTGAAACCCTCCCGCGGACGCATCACGCTGGGGCCGGATCTCGGCGACAGCACGGGCGGGATCGTGAACGAACATGTCCTGTCCCGCAGCGTGCGCGACAGCGCCGCACTCCTCGACGCGACACAGGGTTCGATGCCCGGCGATCCCTACGCCGCGCCTCCCCCTTCGGGCGGTTATGCCGATGCGATCCGGATGAAGCCGCGCCGCCTGCGCATCGGCTTCACGACGGCCTCGCTGCTCGGCACCGCGGTCGATCCCGACTGCGTGGCGGCGACGACCGACGCGGCGCGCCTTTGCGAAAGTCTCGGCCACGAGGTCGTGGAATGCGCGCCGTCGATCGACGGGGAAACCTACCGCACCCTGTACAAGCGCTTCTGGGCGATGACAGCGACACGCGCGATCACCGCGCTGGCGCGAAGCCGCGGCGAGGACCCGTCTGGACTCGTGGCCGAGGTGGAGAGCTTCAATCAGTATCTCTACGGCGTCGGTTCGCGGATCTCGGCGGCCGACTATCTCGTCGATCTCAACTGGTTCCATACGACGGGCAGGACGCTGGCGAATTTCCTGCTCGACGTTGATGTCTGGCTGACCCCGACACTCGGCACGCCGCCGCCGGTACTCGGCCACTTCGATGCCGACAGGCATGGCGGCGAGGCGGTCATGGAGCGCTTCCTCGAGTTTCTCGCCTTCACGACCTTTGCCAACATGGCTGGCTTGCCGTCAATGAGCGTGCCGCTCTACTGGACAGCCGGCGGCCTGCCTGTCGGCACGCAGTTCACCGGCCGGTTCGACGACGAGGCGACATTGCTTCAACTCGCGGCGCAACTGGAAGAGGCGCGGCCCTGGGCGCAGCGCCGACCCGCGGTCCACGCGGCTGAATGACAGATAAAAAGGGGAACCAAAATGTCATCCTCCAACTACGTCGAATTCCTCAACATCGACAAGAGCTACGACGGCCGCAGCCTCGTGGTCGACGATCTCAACCTCACCATCGCGAAGGGTGAGTTCCTGACCATGCTTGGGCCGTCCGGCTCTGGAAAGACGACGAGCCTGATGATGCTCGCGGGCTTCGAGGCGCCAAGCTCCGGCAGTATCCGGATCGACGGACGATCGCTGGAAGCCATGCCGCCACACCGAAGAAACATAGGCATGGTGTTTCAGAACTATGCGCTCTTTCCCCATCTGACGGTCGCTGAAAACTTAGACTACCCATTGCGGGTGCGTAAGGTCGCCAGGCAGGAGCGGAACGCCCGCGTTCGAAGGGCGCTGGAAATGGTCCAGATGGGGGCGATGGGCGGGAGGAAGCCCGCGCAACTGTCGGGCGGGCAGCAGCAGCGCATCGCGCTCGCTCGCGCAATCATCTTTGAGCCGGATGTGGTGTTGATGGACGAACCGCTCGGCGCCCTCGACAAGAACCTGCGTGAACATCTCCAGCTCGAGATCAAGCATCTCCACGAGCGCCTCGGCATAACCGTCGTCTATGTCACGCACGACCAGTCCGAGGCGCTGACCATGTCCGACCGCGTCGCCGTGTTCAACTCCGGCAAGATCGAGCAGCTTGCGCCGCCGAGTGAACTCTACGAACGCCCCTCCACGGCCTTCGTCGCCGGCTTCATCGGAGAAAACAACCGGTTCGTGGGCGAGATCGTCGGCGGTAGCGGGGGCGAATACGGAGTTCGCACGGCGGACGGGCAGGTCATCAGCGTCTCCAGCAGCGCGGCCTTCTCGAAGGGCCAGTCCGTCATCGTGTCCCTGCGCCCGGAGCGCCTCTATCTTGAACATGCCGCCGCCTGCAGCAATAGCTTCTCCGGGACCGTCGCCGAGGTCATCTATCTCGGGGATCATCGCCGGGTCCATGTCCGTTTCGGAGACAATGCGACGCTCGTCGCCAAAATTCCCAATGCGGGCACGGGCGTGGATGTCACACCCTCGCAGGCCATTTCGCTCGGCTGGAACAGCCGCGATGCCGTACTGATCCCGGCCTGACATGAAGGCGGTCTATTCCGGCCTGCATCGGTTGCACAATCCCGGCTCCGTCGTCGAAGGGGGCGTTGCCCGGCGGAGCCGGGACGTGCCCGATCGTCTCGACGCGTTGTTGCGGGCGGCGCGGCGTGCCGGGTTCGAGGTTGTCGATGCCGTCGATCACGGGATGGCGCCGCTCGCTGCCGTCCATACGGGTCGTTATCTCAGCTTTCTCTCGTCCGCGGGATGCGGAGACGGGTGTTCCGGGTGGCTTGCGCCGGCTGTCTTCGAAACCCGTCCCGAAATGTACAGACCGGATTGGTCGCTGATTGCCAAGGCGGGTTACCATCTGCGCGACCAGCTGACGCCGCTCGGCGAGGGGACATGGCAGGCCGCCTATTGGGCTGCACAGGCGGCACTCACCGCAGCGTCGCTTATCAGCGCAGGAGAGCGGATCACCTATGCCTTGTGCCGGCCGTCGGGTCACCATGCTGGACGGGATTTCGGCGGCGGTGCGACTTACCTGAACAATTCTGCGATAGCGGCGCGGGCGCTTTCGGCCACACTCGGGCGGATAAGCCTCATCGATATCGATGTCCATCACGGCAATGGGACACAGGACATATTCTGGGAGGATCCGCTCGTCTTCTTCGCCTCCCTGCACAGGAGCCCCGCAGACTATTATCCGCACCTTACCGGCTTTTCCGACGAGACAGGGGGGAGATCGGCCCCGCGCCTCACTCTGAACCAACCTCTTTCGGCAGAAACGGGCGACGCGGCCTACATCGCGGCGTTCAACACGTGCCTTGAAGCGGCACTTTACCACGGGCCAGAGGTCCTGATCATCTCCCTCGGCTTCGACGCGCTGGCAAGCGACCCGGCGCGAGGCCTCCAGCTCACCGTCGAGGCGTTCAGGAAAATCGGGGAAACGCTCGGAAGACTCGATTTGCCGGTGCTGCTAATCCAAGAAGGCGGATACGATCTGATGAGCCTCGAAAAAGCTGCTACAACGTTCCTACTTGCACTTTCTCAGCCGCCGAATGATCCGGCCTGCTCCTGAGAGGCTCCCTCGGGTCAGCAGGTTTGGCGCGATCAGTGTCAACATGGGGAAATAGGTCCGATTACGGCTGACATCACGCGTGAGCAGCGGGAATCCGCCGACGGCCGCATGGGCGCCGATGAAGAAGTCGGGGAATACCCCGGTTCTTATTTCCTTCGCTTTGCGAAATCGGGCGAAAACTATGCCCAAGCGGAACTCCAGGCACTGGCCATGACGGCTGTGGTCGGCGTTGAGGAAATCCGGCTAAATGCTGTTGCTGGCCCGGGGCGTAGAGCGAGAGTTGCGCGCTGCTCCTCTCAACGTGGCGATGGGCCTCCGAGGTGACGGAGGGACCAGAGATCATGGAATGTGCCTTCTGGGCCAAATGATCGCATAATGTATCGACGGGAATTCGTTGGGTGGTCAGGCGGCGCGCGCGGCGCTCCAATGTGGTTACCTCGATCTACGAACCTCCAGCTCGGACTTCTGGAGTAAGAAGTCGGCACAACGCTCGGCAATCATGATCGATGGGGCATTGGTATTGCCACTGACGAGCGTCGGCATGATGGAGGCGTCTGCTATCCGTAGCCGCGGCACACCGATTACTCTGAGCCGACTATCGACGACGGCCATCTCGTCGCGGCCCATCTTGGCCGTGCCCGAGGGATGATAGACGGTCTTCGCGATGGAGCGCGCGTGGTGCTCGATCGCATCATCGGTTTGGGCTGCGTCCCCTGGCGCCAGTTCGCGGAAGCCGAGCGCTTTCATCGCCGGGGCCGCGAGGATCTTTCGGCCTAGCTTGATGCCGCGCACCAACGTGTCGATGTCGGCTTGCTTGGTGAGGTTGTTCCCGACAAAAAGGATTGGATCTTCGGCCTTGGAGCTTCTGATCGAAACTTTGCCTCGTGCTTGCGGCCGCAGGATGCATGGATTGATCGAGACGCCGTGACCATCCATCTGACCGCGCGACGCATCGCCAACAAGTGCCGGTGTGACGTGAAACTGTACGTCGGGCCGGCCGCAGCCGGACGTGTCGATGAAGCCGCCAGTCTCAACGACGTTCGACGAGAGCAGCCCCGAGCGGTTGAACAGGTATTGTAGGCCGTTGACCGCGGCACGTATCCCCTTGTCCTGACCTCTCAGCGAAATCGCGCGGTCGGTAATGCCATAAACCGAGGCGGTGATGTGATCTTGAAAATTCTCTCCGACGCCAGGCAGATCGCGTAGTACCGGAATGCCGTGGGACGAAAGATGGGCGGCTGGGCCGATGCCGGAAAGCATCAGAAGCTTTGGCGTGGCGAGGGCCCCAGCGCAAAGGATGACCTCTTCCCTAGCTTTCGCTTTGTGGTCGATACCATCCGCAGTCCTGTAGGCGATCCCAGAGGCAGCGCCATTTTCCATCAGTATGCTGCGGACGGCACTTTCGGTACTGATCGTCAGCAGCGGTGATCCCCGCACAACCTTTAGATAGGTTGCCGCCGTCGATCCGCGTCGGGCCTGAAACGTTGTCGTCTGGTAGAAGCCGATGCCTTCCTGGGATGCCCCATTGAAGTCATGCGAAAAGGGCAGACCCACTTCCTGCGCGGCGCGAACGAAGGCGGAACTGATCGGGTGCCGGTGGCGCGGCTCGGAGACCTTCAAGGGCCCGCCCGTCCCGTGATACTCGCCGGCGAGTGTCTCGTTGTCCTCGCAGCGCTTGAAAACCGGCAAAACGTCGTCGTAGCCCCAGCCCTCACAGCCGAGATCACGCCAGGTATCGTAATCCTGCGCCTGACCGCGAATATAGATCATTGCATTGACGGAGGAGCCGCCGCCGAGCGTTCGGCCCTGCGGCACAACGAGAACACGACCATTGGCGCCTGGTTCGGGTTCCGTTTCATACATCCACGTACGCTTGGAACCGATCACGCGCACGAAGGTGGCGGGGATATGGATGAAGGGTGTATTGTCCCGCGGACCCGCCTCCAGCAGAAGGACTGTCTTGCCGGCCGTAACGAGCCGGTTCGTTACCACGCAGCCGGCCGAGCCGCCACCCACCACAATGTAATCGAACGTCTTCATCCGCTGTCTGATCCTCTACGAGCCCACAGATAGAGTGCGCCGAACGATGTCAGCACACCAAAGCGGCATCAGGCGCCGATGTGGCTGACGAACTTCACAGTTAGATAGGCGTCGAGACTTTCCGCCCCGCCCTCGCTGCCATAGCCGCTGTCCTTGATGCCCCCGAACGGCGTCTCCGCCGCGGCGATGCCGAAATGATTGATGGACACCATGCCCGCTGCAAGCTCGCACGCGAAGCGGTCCGCCACCGCCAGCGAGCGGGTAAATGCGAAGGCGGCCAAGCCAAAGGGCAAGCGATTGCTACGCTTGATCGCTTCATCGACAGATTCGACACGAACCAGTGCAGCCAGAGGGCCAAAGGGTTCCTCGTTCATGATGCGTGCCTCTTCCGGCACATCGGACAACACCGTCGGCTCGAAGAAGAAGCCGGCATTGCCAATGCGTCGGCCACCACATTCCAGCTTCGCGCCGGCTGCCACCGCGTCCTCGACGAACATCTCCATCGCATCGAGACGCCGCGGGTTGGCCAGCGGACCCATCTGGGTGCCCTCTGTCAGTCCGCCACCGACCTTGAGTGCCTTGACCCCGGCGACGAAGCTATCCTTGAAGCGGTCGTAGACGGAGTCCTCGATATAAAAGCGGGTTGGCGATGCGCAGACCTGACCGGCGTTCCGAAACTTCAGCATGACGCCGAGCTTGGCGGCCGCTGCAATGTCTGCGTCCGCCGCAACGATGTAAGGGGCATGTCCCCCGAGCTCCATCGTCGAACGTTTCATGTGCGAGGCGGCCGCCGCGGCCAGCGCCTTGCCGACCGGAACCGAGCCAGTAAAGGAGATCTTTTGAATGATCGGCGATGCAATAAGATATTCGGAGACCTCAGCTGGGATGCCGAAGACGATGTTTACGACACCATCTGGCACGCCAGCGTCCTGGAATGCCTTTGCGAGCTCGATGCAGGCAGATGGTGTTTCTTCCGGTGGCTTCGCGATCACCGAGCATCCGGCGGCGAGTGCCGCGGAAATCTTGCGAACAAGCTGATTGATCGGGAAATTCCAGGGAGAGAAGGCGGCAACGGGGCCGACCGGCTCCTTGATCACGATTTGCCTCGCGCCAGGAATGCGCGAGGGGATCACCCGACCGTAGGAGCGGCGAGCCTCTTCCGCATGCCATTCGATGTGCTCCGGCGCAGCATTGGCCTCGCCCCGTGCTTCCGTCAGTGGTTTGCCTTGTTCGCGCACCATGTGCTGGGCGATTGTCTCTGCGCGTTCGCGAACCAAGGTGGCTGCGCGCAGCATGACGCGGCAGCGTTCCAGAGCTGTCGTCTTTCGCCAGATTTCAAAGCCCTTGGCTGCGGCGGCCAGCGCTTCGTCGAGATCGGCTCGTTCGCAGACCGGCAGTCGCGCTATGACCTGTCCGGTTGCCGGGTTCTTGACCTCGGTTGTGCGGCTACCAGAAGGCGCGCGCCAGGTTCCGTCGATCAAAAGCGGTTTATCCAACATTGCTTATTTCCTTCGAATTTCCGTCATAGACGGCGTTCGGCAGGCTGCTTACGACCTGCACATATTCCTTCGCGATACGGGTGACGATTTCGGCTGCAGGCAGAACTTCGGAGACGAGCCCCGTGCTCTGGCCGGCCTCCACCTTGCCGCCGCTCACGTCTCCGTCGAAGGCCGCGGCTTTCAGGGAACTGGCAACGAAGAGCGCCTTGCGCTGATCGTCGGAAAGCCCCTCGGCTTCGGCCTTCGCCATGCCTTCGGCGAACTGGTTGCGAATGACGCGGATGGCGCCGAAACCGCGTCCGACCACCATCGTGTCGGCAACTCCGGCTTTTACCAGCATGTCCTGATAGGCCGGATGCAGACGTGCCTCACGCGACATCATGAAGCGTGAGCCAAATTGCGCAGCACCCGCCCCGAGCGAGAGAGCGGCTGCGAGCCCGGAGCCATCGGCAAAGCCGCCAGAAAGGATCAGGGGTATCTCGGGAACGGCCTTGGCGATCGCCCGACCAAGAACGAGCGTAGAAACCAGTTCCGGAGGCGGATGACCACCGGCTTCGCCGCCAACGGCAATCAACCCATCGACGCCTGCGTCAGCTGCCTTGCGGGCATGGATCTCACCCGAGACGACATGCAAGCAGATCGTTCCGACGGCCTTGAAGCGATCGATGTACTTTTTCGGTCCGCCCTGGGAAGCAATCAAAACCGGGATGCGTTTTGCCAAGAGCATGTCGATGATCGCGTCAGCGCCTTGGCGGTAGAGAGGCAGGTTGACGGCGAAAGGACGATCAGTTCCCGCCCTGATCTCGTTGATTGCCTCTTCGAGATCATGGGGATACATCGGCCCGGCAGCAAGAACGCCGAGACCCCCGGCATTCGACACCGCAAGTGGCAATGCCGAGTTGGATGACGCCCAGGACATACCTGCCTGAATGATCGGCAAGTCGATGCCCAGCAATTTGGTGACGTTGGTCTCGATGCGCATGTCAGCTCTCGATGCCCACGAGTTTGCGCGCGTGGGCGGCAAGTTGCTTCTTCTGAATTTTGGAACTGGCTGTCATGCCGATCGACTCGAAATCCTCGACGATCCAGACGTGGCGCGGCACCTTGAAGCCCGCCATTTCCCGCTTCGACCACTCGATGATCTCCGCCTCCGTTGCCGTGCAGCCATCATTGAGAATGATGAAGGCGGCGGTGACCTCGACGAGACGTTCATCCGGCACGCCAACCACGGCCGCCTGGCGGATCAGCCTGTTCTGGTGCAGCACGTTTTCGACATCGGCGGGCGATACGTTCTCGCCACCTACGCGCACGATTTCCTTCGCCCTGCCGAGAAATCTTAGCCGCCCGGTGGTATCGAGTGCGCCAAGGTCACCCGTCGATAACCAGCCATCGGCGGACAGCGCGGCTGCGGTTTCTTCCAGTTTGTCGAAATAGCCCTTCATGACGTTCCAGCCGCGAACATGGATCTCGCCAGGTTCGTCCGGTCCAGCATTACGCCCCTCTTCAGTGCGGATGCGGACATCGACTCCGGTTTGAACTCGCATGGCCGCGCTGACGCGAACCTCCTCTGGCTCCCACCAACAAGATTGGGCCACATTGGGAGAGGCTTCCGACAGCCCGTAGCCAACGACGCATTCGCGTGCGCCAAGCTCGTCGATGACACGACGAACAATTGTGGGGGACGCGGCAAGCCATGCGCCGCGCAGGTTGAGGTGGCGCGACGGCAGGTCGGGATGTGTGAGGAGCATCAGCGCCATGGTGTCGTTGCCCGAGAAATGCGTGCAGCGCTCCCTTTCCATCAGGCGAAGCGCCTCGCCGGGCTCGAAGCGGTCCATGCTTACCAGGGTCACCGCATGCTGCAGACATGAGAGGATCGACAGCGTGGTGCCCGCGACATGGAAGAACGGGCGGGCACTGTGGAAACGGTCACCAGGCCGCAATCCCATCCGCAGGCCGGAGAAGAAGGCATTCGGCAACATGTTGCGATGCCGAAGCAACACGCCCTTGGGGAAGGAAGTTGTGCCGGATGTGTATTGAATGAGGAGGACGTCGTCGGCGTTGTCCTCTGGTTTCGTGCGCACCAGCGTGCTTGCGTACAGCTCACGAAAGTTTTGCGCGGCAGAAGGAACATTGTCCCCAATCACCAGAACTCGCCGAAGGTCGGGCAGGGCATCGTGCGGGAGCGCACTATCTAGGCCTGGACACACCTCGCGAAGCATTGAGATGAAGTCGATCTTGAGGAAACGATCGCAGGTAACGAGCGTGGTCACGCGCGACTGCTTTAGCGCATACGCCATTTCGGCGGTAACGAAACGGGTATTGATGGGGACGGTCACGGCTCCCATTGATCCGATCGCCAGGAAGATGACGACCCATTCAATGGAATTCCCGAGGCACAGGCCGACATGATCTCCCTTGCGCAAGCCCGCTGCGAAAAGCGCATCGCGGGCGTCGGCAACTCTTGTTTCGAGTTCTTGATATGTCAGCCTGCCGTCGCTTGCGACGATCGCTTCGACATCCGGCGCAATGGTCGACGAACGGCGTAACGCGGCAGAGATCGTCAAGGGGCAAGTGGCGTGGAGATCGAGATCGCTCATTTGCCGCTCCCACTGCCAACGACTTCGGAGAACTTTTCGATGCCGGAGCGCCAGTTGCCATCGGCAAGGCAGCGTTCGATCGCTGCCATTTCGATGCGGATACCGTTGCCAAGGTTGGTTTCATGGCCGAGGTCAACAGCCTGTTTGGACAACGCCATCGCAAGTGGTGGTGCTGCCGCAATGCTTTGGGCAATTTCCTGCCCTACCTTCTCCAGTTCGTCCGCCGGCACGACCCGCGCGACGAGGCCGCGTTGATAGGCTTCGTCAACCGGCATGATTCGACCGGTGAAGAGCAGTTCCTTAGCGTTCATGCGTCCAATCACCCGCTGTAGGCGCTGGGTGGCGCCAACCGTGCCCCATTGTGGTTCCGGGAAGCGGAATGTCGTGTTCTCAGACGCGATGACGAAGTCGCAACTCATGAGAATCTCACCGCCGGAGCCGACGACCGGCCCTTGCGTCAGAGCGACAATCGGCTTGCCGCAGCGGCCGATCGCGTCATAGGCGGCGAAGGAGGCCTGCCGGCGCGCAAGCACCCAAGCTTCGTCCTTGTCGGCGCGTTCCTTTAGGTCCGCGCCCGCACAGAATACTGGACCGTTGGCGGAAAGCAGAATGACGCGGACATCTGGCTTTGAGTCCAGGCGTTGAAATGCCTCGCGAAGCGCGATGCACATTTCAAGATTGACCGCGTTGCGGGACTGCGGGCGGTTCAGGACAACGCGCGCGATGGCCCCGTCCTGCGTTACCGATACAGCATCGAGGCTCATCCGATCGCTCCTTCCTTCCGAAGCGCCGCAATCTCAGCGTCGGTCAGGTTCATCTCGTCTCTCAAAATGGTCTCGGTGTCGGCGCCAAGCAGCGGCGGACAGCCTATCTCGGGGCTGTCGAAACCTTCGAAATTCACAGGCGTGCGAAGTGCCTTGAACGTGCCTTCCGCCGGGTGTTCGAACGTGCCTACCATACCGCGCGCCAGCATATGCGGATCATCAAGGATCTGCCGCGTCGTGTTGACTTCGCCGGCCGGTATGCCGACTGCGCGTAGCGCTTCGGCCAGCGGCGCGCGCTCACATGCCGCAATCGCCGTGCGCATCTCGTCCATCACTCTTTTTCGATTGGCCACTCGCCCGCCGTTGTTGGCGAGGGCGGGGTCGGCACCGAGCTCAGACAGGCCGAGGACGTCACACAGTCGTCCCCAATGTTGATCGCTGCCGCTGATATGCAACCATCCGCCATCACGGCACTCGAAGGCTGCTGAGGGAACGCGGCCCGGATGCTCTGTGCCGGAGCGACCGATATCTTCGTCCAAGGCGAAAAGGCGCGCGGCGGCCAGCGCAAGCAGACTTGCCTGCACATCCATCATCGCAAGGTCGATATGGCACCCCTTACCACTGCGGCCCCTGCCGACGAGGCCGGTTAGAATGGCGATCGCGATCCACAGGCCGGCGGTCAAGTCGGCGATCGGCACGCCAGCCTTGGCCGGCGGCGTATCGGGATGGCCAGTCAGGTGCATGATACCGGATAATGCTTGAAACACCGTGTCGTAGCCGGCGCGCTCTCTATACGGTCCGGTCTGGCCGAAGCCGGTATTGGAAACATAGATCAGGCCTGGATTGAGCGCCGAGAGTTTGCCGTAGCCAAGATCGAAGCGATCCATGTCGCCGGGAAGGAAGTTTTCCAGCACTACATCGTGCTGCGATGCGAGCCGTGCTGCGATCTGCTGCGCCTTTGGCGACTTCAGATTCAGCGTCAACGATCGCTTGCCGCGATTAAAAGCAAAGAAGTAGGCACTTTCGCCGCCGGGAAGACGCGGCTCGAAGACGCGCGATTCATCGCCGCCACCCGGCCGCTCCACCTTTGTGACAGTTGCGCCCAACTCAGCGAGAATCTGGGTCGCCATCGGGCCTGCCAGGACGCGGGAAAAATCCAGAATACGGATGCCTTCAAGCGGTTTCATTTGGCCTCCGTGCGGAAACTGCGCATTTTAGCATTAAGCTCTCGGCCAGCTGCCATGGCTTGAGGGTAGGGGAGGTCTTCCACCCGATAGTAGAGCGCCTTTGCGGCTGCCATGGCGAGCGGGTTGGCCGTCGCCCATGCCTCTGCAATCTCGACCGCCGCCGCGAGAATCCCGTCGGGGGGCACAACGCGGTTGCACAGGCCGAGTGACATAGCTTCATCCGCACCAATCAACCGGCCGAGGCTGATCATTTCAAAAGCAGCCTTGCGACCCAGCGACCGCTGCAGGCCGGTCATGACGAGTGCTGGCACAATGGAATGCTTCAGCTCGGGATAGCCGAATTTCAGGTTGGTCGCCGCCACCATCATGTCGCAGCCGATGGCAAGGCCCGCACCGCCGCCGACGGCAGCGCCCTGCACTGCGGAAACGATGGGCTTCGACAGGCTTTGCATCATTGCCTGCGTTCGGCACGTCAAATCTGCGCGCTTTTCGACCAGATCCTGATTTCCCGGCGTCAGCGTCTCGAACTCTGACAGGTCGGCGCCAGCGCAAAAAGCACGACCATTCCCGGCCAACACGATCGCGCGGATCGCGGGATCCGCATCCGTGGCCAATAGCTCGTCGTGGATCGCTTGGGTGAGTTCGGTATTCAACGCGTTGAGCTTTTCGGGGCGGTTCATCGTAACGATGCGCACCGCGCCGCGTGTCTCGGCGAGAAGAACGGTAGAAGATGGAACGTTCATGCCCTAACCCTATGCTGCCAGATGGCCAAAGCCGCTGCGCGCGACCCGGCTTAAAAGTTCACGTTTGAGGATGGCCTCGCAGCGACGGGAGGCCTCTTGCAATTTCTCCAGGTCAAGACCGGTCTCGATCCCTTCGGCTTCGAACAGGTTGACGAGGTCTTCTGTGGCGACGTTGCCCGTGAAACCTTCGCCGTATTTGATCTGTGCCGGGTGGCCGCCGACGCCGCCCATCGCACTGTCGAACCAGCGGCAGCCTGACTCATAGGCGGCGTAGCAGTTGGCAAGCCCCGTTCCGCGACTGTCGTGAAAATGGGCGATCGGGGTCATATCCGGCAGTTCGTGGGCGACCCGCTTGAAAAGGCTTTTGATCGACGCGGGTGTGCCATGCCCTGTCGTATCGCAGACGGAGACGTGGTTCACACCGAGCTGTGAGAAACGGGCGAGGTCGGCAAGCACGCTCGAGGGATCGACCTTGCCTTCGAACGGGCAGCCAAGCGCCATGGAAATCACCCCGATCAGCCGGAAGCGTCCGTTCGCCAGTTTCACCATTTCCGCGACATTCGCCCACTGCAATTCTCGGGTAGTTCTAAGGTTGCGCTGGGTGTGGGCTTCGGTGGCAGAAACCAGCAGGCTGATTTCTTCGGTACCATGTCCGGCATCGAGATCGGTAATCGCGCGTTGAACAGCTTTAATGTTGGGGCAGGTGGCCTTGTAGCGCGTGCCCTTGCGTCTGGTGATGCCTGCCAGAACCTGCGACGCGTCTGCAAAGACAGGGACGTGCACCGGGCTGCTGTAGCTTGTTGCTTCAATCCTGGGAAAGCCGGCATCCGAGAACGCATTGATCAATGCGATCTTGTCGGTCGTAGACGTCGAAACAGCCTCATGCTGCAGTCCGTCTCGCGCAAAGCATTCGCAGATTGTGATTTCGCTCGCCATGCCTCACCTCCGTTCGGCTTGACGACAGAAATGTATTTATTCGTTCACAATGTCAACTAGTTTCTTTTCCATAGCAGCGACGTGCTTCACTCTTCCTCCAGGCTCTTGAGGTCTGACTGTGAGGCGGTGTTGCGCAGTTCGTGATAATATTTGCTGCTTGTGCGGGTAACGCGGCGCAGGAGCTCGACAAGGATTTGTTGCTCGGCGCGGCTCAAGGTGGCGAGCATTTCCTCGTTACGCTCGAAGGAGTCTTCAAGGATGCTTCGCGACAGTGCCAGGCCTTCTGGGCTTAACGTCAACAGGATGCTGCGTCCGTCCTGGGGGTTGGCAGTCTTGGCGATGTAGCCGCGCTCAATCATTGCCGACACGGTACGGCTCATTTGGCTTTTCAGAAGGCCGCTATGCTTCGCAAGTTCCTGTAGCGGCACCTCTCCAAGGTATTTCAGAACCGCAAGAACGCGCCACTCCCGTGGCGTAATGCCGTATTTGGGGCGAATGGAAAGGGCCGCAATGCGGGTCGAAAGTCCTGCCAACCGCTGAAGCTGGAAGCTGAAAAGGTCGCGGATATCAGGTTCCTTTTCCGACTGCTCGTGGAGCCGATCGAAGTAGTCCCCTGATTTTTCATTCAGCTGATCGCGGTTCTGCACGGTCGTTTCCTCTCCGGGTGTGAATCGGTCTCTTTCTGCTCGATTTCTTCCGGCGATGCCAGTTTCGCCAAAGTCGCGCAGAAAATTAGTTGACAACGTGAACAATGTAGTTAATTTCGTCAACTAGATTGGCATGTGGCCGACGACTTGTCGACCACGATGATCTCGCCAGAGGAGTGGCGGGACGGTCGGATCTGTTTTCGTGGAGGAGCAAACATGATTTCACTGCGGCATAAATCGGCCTGCCTCGTTGGTGCGGCCTTTATCGCGTCGATGACGGTACCTGCTAGCGCGGCCGACACGACGCTGACGATCGCCGGTTTCGGCGGTAACCTACAGACCGACCTGCGCAATACTATCTGGCAGCCTGCGGCAGATGCGGCGGGAGTTCAACTGCGTGAGGAGACCCATGACGGTCTGGCGGCTGTGCGGGTTCAGGTCCAATCGGGTTCACCGACATGGGATGTTGTGCATCTCGGCGCCGACGAATGCGCCGTTGGCGGAAAAGAGGGCCTGTTCGAAACGCTCGACTACAAGGTGATCGACACCACTGGTTTCGACCAGCTCGGCTATGGCGACAACTGGATCGCGACGAACACGTATTCGGTGGTGCTCGCCTGGCGCACAGACGTATACAAGGACAAGAAGCCGCAAGGCTGGAAGGACCTTTGGGATGTGGAGAATTTCCCAGGGCGCCGAGCGTTGAGCAGCTACCCGCAGGAGATGATGGAGATCGCACTCCTGGCTGACGGTGTGGAAAAGGACAAGCTCTATCCGCTCGACACCAAGCGCGCGCTTGCCTCTCTGGACAAGATCAAAGGGAACGTCGCCGTCTGGTGGTCCTCCGGCGCACAGTCTGCGCAGCTGATCAAGGACAAGGAAGTCGACATGATGGCAATTTGGGGTAGCCGCGTTGCCAATGTCATCAAGGATGGCGCGCCCGTTGAGTTCACCTATCAAGACGCTGTCCTCGGCTATGGCTGCCTGGCCATTCTAAAGGGATCGCAGAACGTTGAGGCGGCGCAAAAGTTCATCGCTGGCGTTGTGTCTCCCGAGGTCCAGGCGCGCATTCCGGAAATGATGCCATACTACGGACCAACGAACAGCCGTGCCTTCGAGGTCAAGAAGTTCGCGCCCGAGGTGCTGGCCAAGTCGAACATGTCGCCGGAAAACGTCAAGAAGCAAACCTTTTTGAACGCCAACTGGTGGCGCGACAATAATGCTCTCGTTCGCGAGGACTACAGCCTGTTGATGTCGAACTGACGTCGATCGCATACGGAGAACGGCAATGACATCAGGTGCAGTTTCGATCCGCCAGATCTATAAGGCCTATGGGAGCTACAAGGCGCTGGACGGCATATCTCTCGATATCGCCGCCGGGGAATTCCTGACGCTTCTCGGCCCCTCGGGTTCGGGTAAGACCACGCTCCTGAACGTCATTGCCGGCTTCGAGAGACCGGACAGCGGTAGCCTGCTGGTCGACAATACCGAGTTCATCACCCGGCCGCCGCACAAGCGCGACCTGGGCATGGTATTCCAGAGCTATGCTTTGTTTCCGCATATGGACGTGTTCGCCAATGTCGCATATCCGCTGAAGCTCAGAAAGGCGGATTCCTCGACCATTCAGGCGAAAGTGACAAAAGCGCTTGAGACAGTGCATATGGCCCATCTCGCCGGGCGACGCATTCACGAACTATCAGGCGGTCAGCGTCAGCGCGTCGCATTGGCACGTGCCATCGTATTCGAACCAAAACTGCTTCTGATGGATGAGCCCTTGTCGGCGCTCGACAAGAATTTGCGCGAGCACATGCAAATCGAACTGAAGCGTCTGCATCGTACTCTCGGGATGACGACCGTATATGTCACCCATGATCAGCAGGAAGCGCTGACCATGTCGGACCGTATCGCCGTTCTCGATCGGGGCCGCATCATGCAGTTGGATACGCCAAGGGCCATCTACGATGCGCCAAATTGCAAGTTCGTTGCCGGCTTCATGGGCGATACCCGTTTCGTCCCGGTTGAAAGAAATGGCTCGGATTTCGCGTTGGGAGGTCGACCACTGAAAGTTCGCGCCGCACCGGCGAAGTCCTCAAGTGACATCTTCCTGATGGTGCGCCCGGAGCGGTTGCGCTGGCACGGCACTCCCGAACGGGACAATCGCATCGAAGGCAATGTCATCGATGTGATTTATCTTGGCGACAGCCATATGGTCTCAGTAGAGCTTCCCCAAAGCACGGAAATTTCGATCCGCCACACCGGCGCGGAGGCGACCTCCTTGCCGAAACCTGGCGATCGCCTTGCCCTTTGGATGACGCCGGAGTCCAGCGTCATCATCGAAGGGGCCCGCTCATGACCATGGCGGAAACTCATATGCCCTCAATTGAACTCAATACGGACGTCCTGCAGCGGTCGCGCCGCAGAACCGGGCTTACTTTTATTGGGCTGTCTGCTCCCGCGTTCGTATTGGTCGTCTTGGTGCTTGTTATCCCGTTTGCCTGGCTCGCATGGATGTCGCTCTATGACGCATCGGGCGCTTTGTCGGCAGAAAACTATGCGCGTTTGCTGCGCCCCGCCTATGTCGACAGTTTCCTGACGACCTTCAAGGTCGCGGCGATCGTCACAGTCGTCTGCGTCGTGCTCGGCTACCCGGTGTCGTACCTTCTTTCGCAACTGCCCGAGAAGGTGGCGCAGATTTTGATGATCTTCATCATCCTCCCCTTCTGGACGTCGGTGCTGGTTCGCACTTATGCCTGGCTCGTTCTCCTGCAGCGCCAGGGGCTCATCAACACCTGGCTGTCGAATCTTGGGTTGATCTCGGAGCCGCTGCCACTGGTCAACAATCTGACGGGTACCGTTATCGGCATGGTGCACATCATGCTGCCGTTCCTGATCTTGCCCCTTTATGCCTCGATGAAGACGATCGACCCCATCCTGCTGCGTGCGGCGTCCAATTGCGGCGCTTCGCCGGCCCAGGCGTTTCGGCAGGTGTTTCTGCCATTGTCTCTGCCGGGCGTGGCGACGGGCGTGGCGCTGATCTTCGTCCTGTGCCTTGGCTATTATCTGACGCCGGCTCTGCTTGGCGGAGGGCGAGTGGCGATGTGGTCGACTCAGATCGCCGACATGATCGCCAAATTCGCAAATTGGGGGGCGGCCAGCGCTCTGAGCGTCGTCCTGCTCGTTGTGACCGGCACCATTCTGTGGATTGTGAACGCGCTATTCAAAGCCGCCAGCGTTAGCAAAGGAGGCCACTGATGCTGAAATCTCCGGCCACCTCCACACAGATCACTCACGGCGAGCGGCTTTGGCTCTATGTCTTTGTCGGGGTCATCTTGGCCTTCCTGATCATTCCATGCCTGATCGTCATTCCGATGTCCTTTTCGGATTCCCAATATCTCGAGTTTCCACCCCGGGTGCGGAGTTTACGCTGGTACGATGCGTTCTTCTCCTCGCCGGAGTGGCGGCAGTCGGCAATCGTCTCGTTCAAAGTGGCTGGCGCCACTACTCTCTTAGCGACAATCCTGGGAACGCTCGCAAGCTATGGCCTCTTCAAATCGACGAACCCGTTCAATTTCGTCATTCGCAGCGTTCTCATCCTGCCAATGATGGTACCGCTGATCTTTGTGGCGATCGGCGTGTTCTTCGTCTTCGCAAAGCTTGGTATGAACAATACGCTCACGGGCCTCATCCTGGCTCATACGACGCTTGCAATCCCCTTTGTCATGATTGCTGTGACCAATGGTCTGCAGGGCTTCGATTTTAACCAGGAGCGGGCTGCCCGCAGCCTTGGAGCTTCGCCGGCCTGGGCCTTCTTCACCGTCACCCTGCCGCAGATCAGGATCTCAATCGTGTCCGGCATGCTGTTTGCGTTCATTACCTCATTCGACGAGGTCATTGTGTCGTTGTTTGTCTCCAGCGGCGCCAACTCTACGCTCACCAAGCGCATGTTCGCCAACATTCGCGACCAAGTTGACCCGACCGTGGCCGCTATTTCGTCCATGCTGGTGGTCGCCTCGATCGTGATCCTTATAGGCGCGCAATTCGTCAAAAGGCCGAAGGCCAGGGCCGCCGAACAATAAGCTTCGCGGTCCATCATTCATCGACTGGCAGCAGTCGCCCCTCAGGAGGAAACCATGCTTCAGAATTCGCTTCGCGCGCTCGACATCGCCGTGCAGATCCATCCCCAGACCAATCTCGCTTTGCACGAGAAGGTGGGCCCGACGATCATGTCGCGCGGTGAGGGCGCCTATGTCTACGACGATGACGGCAAGCAGTACATCGAAGGGATGTCAGGTCTGTGGTGCGCCGCTCTCGGCATGAGCGAAAAGCGCTTGGTCGAGGCTGCAACGCGTCAGATGAATACTCTGCCTTATTACCAGAATTTCGCCCATCGAACGACCGAGCCGGCCATCGAGTTGTCCGATCGGCTGCTGCGGTTGGCGCCAGTGCCAATGTCGAAGGTTCTCTTTCAAAGTTCCGGATCGGAGGCCAATGACACCGCAGTCAAGCTTGTTTGGTACTATTTCAACTCGCAGGGGCGCCCGGAAAAAAAGAAGATCATTGCTCGCAAGCGCGCCTATCACGGCACCTCAATCGCATCCGCCAGTATTACCGGCTTACCGCATTTGCATCGCGACTGGAACCTACCGCTCGATGGCTTCCTGCATGTGACCTGCCCGCACTTCTATCGCGATGGCTTGCCAGGCGAGACCGAAGAGGAGTTTGCAACGCGTCTGACCGATGAACTTGACGCGCTGATCGTTGCTGAGGGCCCCGAAACAGTCGCGGCCTTCTTCGCTGAACCCGCCATGGGCACTGGTGGTGTGGTGCTCCCGCCGAAGACCTATTTTGAAAAGATCCAGAAGGTCCTGAAGAAGCACGACGTCCTCCTGATTGCCGACGAAGTCATTACCGGCTTCGGTCGGACTGGCAACTGGTGGGGAGCGCAGACCTATGAAATGCGACCCGATATAATCACCTGCGCGAAGGCATTGACGTCTGCATACATGCCGCTGTCGGCAATCCTCCTATCGGAGCGCATCTATGAAGGCATGAGGGCACAGAGCGAGAAAATCGGCGTCTTCGGCCACGGATACACCTATGGTGCTCACCCGGTGGCCTGTGCTGTCGGGGTCGAAACTTTGCGCATCTACGAGGAAGACGGCATTATCGACGGCGTTAAAGCGCTTGGGGAGCACATGGGCAAGCTCCTGCACCCTCTCGTGGATCACCCGCTCGTAGGGGAGGTCCGTGGCGTCGGCCTGATGTGGGGCGTGGAACTGGTGCGCAGCAAGACGAGCCGTGAGGCATTTTCGCCCGAACTGCAGTTCGGACTTGGCGTCCAGAACCACGCCTTCGAAAACGGCCTCGTCTGCCGCTCGCTTGGTTCGGCCATTGCCTTTGCGCCGCCGCTCATCGCAACCACGCAACAGATCGACCAAATCGCCGATCGTTTTAAACGCGCACTCGATACGGCTCTGGACGACTATTCCCGTTCGGGCGGGAAGCTGGGCTGAGAATTACTGGAGAGCGTGATCGATATTGGCCATATACGAAACAATCGCAAGGGCTTGCACAAGCCCTTGCAGCGCCGGCGCAGCCGGACTGCAGCAAGTTGTTTAAGCAGGGGCTTGATCGGTATCATATCCCTTGCGTCGGCAGAACACGACTTTGATGCGGTCGCGGTGGCCGAGTATCTGGATTTCCAGCAGATCGGGTGTTCATTGCGGGGCTGGGTGCCGCGACCGCGCCCAGCAAGGTCGTCGGCCAACATCATTTGCGTGCCATCGCCGCACGCCATCCGACTGCGAATTCGACCGACGCGAAATACGAAGCCTGAGCAGGGGTGCAAAATAACATGGAAGCCAGCACGCTTTACACCAACGGCGCGATCCGGACGATGGATCTGGAGCGCCCCTTAGCCGAAGCGCTCGCCGTCGACGCGGCGGGCCGCATCCTCGCTATCGGTACTGCGGCAGAACTGAAGCCGTTCATCGGAACGACAACGAAGGTGATCGATCTCGGCGGGCGCCTCGTCATGCCTGGTGTCTTCGATTTCCATTTGCATGTGATCACCGGCATGACGACGCGCCTGCGCTCATTCGTTATCGATGCCGGCGATGACTTTGGGACTATCTTGGCGCGGGTCCGCGCGGCAGCTGCAGGTAAGCGCGAAGGCGAATGGCTCACTGGCAGTGCCTATGGCGCGCGTGCCCTCGCCGATATCCAACGAGCTGGCCTCGATGCCAAGCGGCAACTGGATGAAGCGAGCGGAGGCCGTCCGACGCTCCTCATCCACAGCAGCCTGCATGGAGCTTTCGCCAACGAGGCCGGGCTAGCACGCGCGGGCATTGACGCGGCGACGCCGGACCCTGCGGGCGGTCGGATCGTGCGCATTCGCGGCGAGGCTACCGGGCTGCTCGAAGAGAACGCGATGTGGATCGTCGATGCCGCGATTCCGGTGCTTAGAGACAGCGAGATGGTCGACGTGGCGCGAGCCGCGATGCGCTACTTCAATTCGGTCGGTGTTACCGGATTCGTCGACGCCCAGTCGACACCGGAGATGATCGATGCTTTCCGAGCACTGGATGATGCTGAAGAACTATCGACCTGGGCAGGCTTCACGCTTTCGGCAAGCCGAACCTGTTCAACTTGGTCTCCTGGCTCGGAAGCGCTGCTTGCACGCCGCAAGGAGGTCTGTGGGCCGCACATGATTGCCGAGAATGCCAAGATCTTCCTCGACGGCGTGCCGTCGCTGAAGACTGCTGCCATGATTGAGCCGTATCCCGGCACAGACGGGTATGGCGAAATGTATCTTTCACCGGAGGAACTTTTCGCCGAAATAGCGGCCTTCGACAAGCAAGGCGTCGGTGTAAAGGTGCATGCGGTGGGAGACGCCGCCGTTGTACGCGTGCTCGATGCCGTGGAGAGAGTGCGTGACGAAAACGGCGACGGTGGCCCCTGGCACCACATTGCCCACGGTCAATACATTCCGCATCGGGAGTTTTCGCGTATGAAGCGGTTGCGAATAGTTGCTGACCTCAGTCCGCCCATGTGGTTCGTCAACCATGCTAGCCTCGCCCATGAGCGCGTCGTCGGCAAAGAACGTTACGCAACGGTCTGGCCAATCCGCTCCATGTTGGAAGCCGGCGTGAACATGGCGCTGGGCTCGGACTGGATGACGATCTTTCCAGAGCTCAACCCGTGGCATGCGCTCGCCGGCCTGCTGACACGCCGTGATCCTACCGGCCAGTTTGAAGGAATTCATGGGCCACACGAGGCGATCACCCTCGATCAGGCGTTGCCGCTTATGACGCGCAACGGCGCCACGGCAATGGGCCTCGGCGATCGAACAGGGCGCCTAGCGCCGGGCTTGTCGGCCGATTTTATCGTGCTCGACCGCGATCTCTACGAAATTTCGGCTGCTGAGATCGCCGGAGCGCAGGTACTGAAGACCATCTTTGAGGGGCACGAAGTCTACAGCGCGCCGGCGTAAGCGGACCTGTATCAACCGCAGCAAAAACCCAAGCGGGTGGTGTTAGTGTGAAACGAGGTTGGGCCCAGAGACCGGTAACTTGTCTGGGGATGGGCCGCGCGCAGGAGCGGCGGTATGGGGTTGAACAGCGAAGGTACGTTCGGCCCTGGCTGTCGGGGGGCTTGTTGCCGTGACGTTCACTTTTTGGGCCAAGAAGATCGCATAATGTATCGAGTGGAATGCCTGAAGGGCAAAGGTTAGGCCCGGTTTTTGGCGGCGACAATTGCCTCTGCCTGTATCACACAGAGTTCGATTTCTTGTTGGGACATGCCATTAGCTGCATTGGCGAAGCGTTCGACCAAGGCCTAGTTCTTGCTGAGCCTGTGCTCGACCAAGCCAGCAACCAAAGCTGAGAAGCACGGCAAGCAGATTGGTAGTCTTCTGGCATTCGGCCTCATAAGGCCCTTTCAACGGACGCTTGCGCGGCGAATGCCTCAACGAGCACCTGTTCGTCAGCTACCTCCATGCTAGTGAGATCCTCGAAGATTGCCGAAGCGAATATAGCCTGAACCGCCCCACCCCATCTGATCTCAGGGTGTCCGTCTGGTGCAATTATGGGTATTGCTGCTTCCTCACTACTCTCATGCGGCCGGTAGGGTGATGACGACAGATCTATCTCTCGACGCACCGGGCCCGCTAGTGCCGAGCCCATTGCTTGTCGTTGAAGACGAACCGGTGATGCATGAGCGCTTGTACACCATACTGGTCGGTCTCGGCTACGAGGCGACTGCCCTGTCATTTGCCGGCAGCATGCTCGAGGCGCGTCATCAGCTCTCGAACCAGCCATTCGCGATGGTCCTCGTCGATATCGGTCTGCCAGACGGCAACGGTATCGAGTTGATCCGGGAACTGCATTGGCAAGATGCTGCATTACCCATCATCGTCATTTCTGCCTGGAGTTCCGACCAGGTGATCCTTGAGGCGCTGCAGGCGGGTGCTATCGGATATCTGCTGAAAGAGCGGGACGATATCGAGATCAGCCTGTCGATCCGCAGTTCGCTGAGAGGCGGCGCCCCCATCGATCCCTTCGTCGCCAAACGCATTCTAGCAATGATGAACACCATTGCATCGCCCCCTGGCGCATCGCTGTCGGCAAAAGGCCCGGCCCTGACGACGCGCGAGATCGAAATTCTAGGAATGGTCGCAAAGGGGCTCACCAACAAAGAAATTTCCAACGTGCTATGCCTGTCACGGTTCACCGTGGAGTGCCACATAAAGAATACTTACAAAAAGCTCGCCGTGGGCTCTCGTACCGAGGCGGTTTTCGAGGCCCGCATTCATGGTCTTTTGCCTTAGGCTGATCGCGCAGCTAAGTGTGGCGATGCTTCTCGTTGCCGGCGTGGCTTTCGCGGCGCCCGCGCCGACCGTCGCTTTCAAGACAATCGAGGCGGCCCAGTCGGATTGGAGCGATAAAACTCCGCCCACGAGCGGCTGGACCCCCGTTCAATTGCCAGACGATTGGAGCAGGCGTTGGGGAGGCTTCGACGGTGTCGTCTGGTATCGACTAACTTTTGATGCTCCCGGCACCACCGGACAGGCAGCCTTGATGATCGACTACTGGTCGCTCGCCGGCGCGGTCTGGCTAAACGGTTCGTTGCTCTATCGGGACGCGAGCCTGGTCGAACCCTTGTCGCGCTCTTGGAATGTTTCGCGCCTTTTCTATCTTTCGCCGCCGACGCTAGTCGTCGGTGAAAACACGCTGTTGATCCGCGTTTCCGGTTTGTCCGCCTTTCAACCAGGGCTAGGCGCTGTCACGGCCGGCGATGCCGTAGCCATCCAGGCGTACTTCAGCGACATCGAATTCCTGCGCCACGATATACCGGTGTTCGAAATCGCTTTTACGCTGGCGCTCGCCATCTTCTTCCTGATCGTCTGGCTCCTACGCAAGAGCGAAGCCGGTTACGGGTGGTACGCTCTGATGTCGTTGGCTTGGGCGGGATATTCGATCAATCAGATCGCGACCAGCACATGGCCGCTGAACAACACGAACAGCTGGAGCCGGATCAACATGATCATGTTCATGTTGTGCTGCGTGGCTTTCTTCATGTTTACGATGCGGTTCTGCGAGCGTCGCTTTCCGAGGCTCGAACAGGCGGTCCTCGCCAGCTTCGCACTTGCCACGGTCTGGATGCTGTTATCGTCTGATATCGCGACCACGCGTATCGCGCTTTCGATGCTTTCCCTTATTCTCTATCTGGTAGCCTGTATCGCCTTTCTCGTGCTTACCCGCAAAGTCAGGCGTCTCGACGTTATCGCCCTCAACATCGTCAACTTCATTGTGCTGCTGGGAGCAGTTCACGACATACTGTTGTTCACCGGGGGGTTGCCCGGCACACTCTACTATTTCCCGATCACGACCCAGCTCCGCGTGGTGTCTATGGCATTCGTGCTGGCCTGGCATTTCGTTGCCAGCCTCACACGCATCGAACGCTTCAATCAGGAACTGGTCGATAAGATCACTGTCGCAAAGCAGGAATTGGCCCTGACCTTGCGCGAACAGCACGAGATGGCTCTGTCGAATACGCGCCAGGCCGAGCGTATGTCCCTTCTACACAATCTTCATGACGGCCTCGGAGGCACGCTGGTTAACAATATCGCCTTGCTCGAGCGCAAACCGAAGAGATTTGGCTCCGACCGCTTCCTCTCCATTCTGAAAGAGTTGCGCGAGGAATTGCGCATCGTCGTCGACACGTCGACGGGGCAAAACAACGAACCGCAAAGTCTGGCTGAGTGGCTTGCGCCGCTTAGAAGCCGTTACGTCCTTCTATGCGAAAACCGTGATGTCACCTGCGACTGGCACCTCGCAGGACTGGAAAACCGCTACATGCCATCCCGGTATAGCCGCGAACTGATGCGGATGCTGCAGGAATGCGTGACCAATGCCCTGAAACACGCCGAGCCACGCAATATCAGTATTGCGCTACGGGTGGAGGACAATTTCTTGCTGATGCGCGTCGAGGATGATGGCCGAGGCTTCGACGTCACGAAACCTGGCCCGGGCATTGGCCTTGAAGGCTTGAAGACACGAACCCGCCGCCTCAATGGAACGCTCAGCATCGATTCGCAGCCGGGCGCCACCGTCATCGAAGCGGCGATACCCCTTCCGACTTAATCCGTGGCGTCCTTACTCTACCTAGTTTCAGGTATTTCGAACGTATTTCTATCGTGGTAGCTACAACCTGGGCGATAAATCTTCAACATCGCACACGATCGCGTCGAAAAGTCCGCGACACCAGAGCTCTGCCAATAAGAGGAAACACGCAGATGTCGACCCAGATGGCAAATGCAGACTCTAAAGCTGCTCCCGAGGCCACACTCGTGGCACCAGAGATCGCCCTCACTCCGATCGCCAAGAGCGAGTTGAATCCCCTCGAAACCGATGAGCGTTTGATTGCAAAAGGGCGAAAGAAGGAAGTAACCGACAGCGCGAAGTCCGGAATAGCGCCTGTACTTCTCTTGGCAGCCGGCGAGCAAGCATCGTCGCCGACCGACAAGCTCTACTCAACGTTCGCCAGTATATTCGGCAACGAAAACCCAAAACAGCTCTTCTCGCTCGTGTGGCCGGGCACGGTCTTGGATTATGATCCGTATCAGCTGCCCGAAGGCAAATCAGGCACGCCAGACACGTTGGTGCAAATCGCCCAGTCGGTGTTGTTCGATCAGTTTTATCCGATAGCGCCGATCACGCAGCCTGACGGAACGCGCGTTTCGGACCGCTACCGCCAAGCGCTTGAGACATTCGGTCCTGTTCCCAACGAACGGCTGCTTGATCTGCAGCGTGTTATCCGCAGCCGGCTTGATCAGAAGGTCGAGGTGGACATCAACGGAGTGCAGACAACGGTGACGCTCCTGGAGAAATTCTCAATACTGCAGGAGCGGTGGATCGAAAAGAAGCAGGATTGGGCCAAACTCAAGTCAGACGAATACGAGCGTCTCAAGACGAACGGCGACGCGGACTGGTGGGATCGTTACGTCACCTGGTATGAGAACAACGCTGAGGGACATGTCGACGCGATCAATGCTGCCTACAACCGAATGTTGGCCGATTTTCCGCTCTCGGAGTTCGAGGACGCCCTTGCCATTCTCGATACGCACGATGCAGCCGCTCTATTGCGTGCAAAGCAGGACATGCGCAATGCCGCCACGCCGATCCCGCCCGAGGTTGGCAGCTTCTTTTACAATACGAGGGCCACACCAAGCGACTGGGGTTTCGCTTTAAAGCCGTCGACAACGTTCACGGATTTGCTGGCGGCGCCAGACGCGCTGCAACGCTACCAGGACCTTTGCATCGAGCAATTGACGCAGCAGATCTACGCGTTCAACGCCTTGCTTTCGCAAATTCCGGCTTCGCCCGACAAGGAAGCTATCGCCCAGGCCCTGACGGACTTCAATTCGGCGCGCGAGGCCTACTACACAGCGACAAGCGACCTAATCAAGAACTACACCGACAACACGGTTCTGGCTGTCAAGACCTACCTGCAATATAAGCAGGGCAGCGACGCGCAGAAGACCACTGGCGCAAATGATCTGATCGGAAAATTGAACACCCAGAACAAGGGCAACGGAAAACCACTCGTAGCCAAACCGGGCACGCCGAACTGGGAGGAAGTGGCCGAGGCCGTTGGCGCCGCTCAAAAGAAGCTGGTCGACGACACCGGTAGCATGGTGTCCAAAGGGCAGCGCCTGGCCGATGCAGCAACCAAATATCTGAAATCTGGAGCTGGCGCCGGGCTGCGCGAAATGATTGAGCCGATTTTGGCCAAGCTGAACGCGCAGTTGGAAACCCTGCTGTCATCGTCCAAAAATTTCAATGCGTCTGCCGGACGCGCCATCGTTCTCAATGGCGACGGCGTCGCCTCATTGGCTGCTGGTACGCCCGACACCCCAGAATTTGCGTCTGTCGCGGACGCCGTCATCAATCGTCGTTGGAGTCCTATTACGCTGACCGTGACGCAGAACGATATGGCGGCGGAATCCAATACCAGCACGTCGTTCTCGCAGACCAATTGGAATGTCGATCTGTTTTTCGGCAGCGCTGGGGGGCAGAGCACCGAGGCGTCGCAGAAATTTGCAGCGGACTACATGGAAAACGGCTCTGAGATCCAGATCGGCATGCTCGCGACGAAGGTCTTGATCGAGCGGCCATGGATGCATCCCGAAGTCTTTGCATTGACCAAGCAGTATTTCAAGGCCCTTGATACCGTCGTTACCACTCCACCCGATGCCAGTATGACCAAAGGCACGTTACTGGCGCGTTTGCTTGGCGGCGAGACGACCCGCGAAAACGCCACAGCCAACTGCCAAAGGCTTGCGGGCAACACGCTCCCCGGCTATCCGGTTGCCTTGCTGCTGGTCAAGGACGTCACTATCAAGCTCAAGATCAAAGCCGCCGCTACGAAAGCTCTTCAAGAGCATTCCGAGCGCAATGTCTCCAACGGCGGCGGCTTCTTGTGCTTTAGCGTCTCGCGCACGGAGGCTTCCTCGGCCGACAGGAAGGCGACTACCAGTTATGCGATGGGCGGAGACTATGTGTTCCGGATTCCGTCTCCTCAAATCATTGGCGTGTGGAACCAGATTCTGCCGTCCGATCAATCCCGCTATCTGGATTCTAATGCGCTCGAACGCATTTTGAAGTTTCAGGTGCCGGAACAGCTTACGCGCAGCATAACAAGCCTCCGCTCGCATAAGGAAATCGCTCCAAAGCGTGATGCGCCGCCTCGGTGAGAACCGAGTGAGCATCAAGGACATGCGGGTACCTAGACTGTTGATCCAGGTTGCTCTCATGGCCGATCCAACTCGTGGGGCGGGTGCGATCAGGTCGTCGTTCGGATCTGTAGTTATCGCAGTCGACTCCGCCCCCCATCGCTTCTCCGGATCGTTCCGAGTTGAAGACGTTTCCAATTTCCATAACGGAGGCAAAGATGAAAAACAGAGAGCTAAGCCAGTACAGAAGCATAGAGCAGGCACAAGATCGATTCAGGACCGAACTTTACGCCATCAACGGCGTCAACGGATCGGCGGTCGGGCTCAACACCACGCCAACCGGGGAGCGGGGCGAGCCCGTTCTCGTAATTTTTGTCGACAGGGGATCATCCATTCTCGCGAACGATCCATCCATCGCGGTGTTCGACAAAATCCGCTCGACAGGCGTGGCTATCGACATCATCGAACACAGTAACACCTTTGTTCCGTTACCGCTTACCGAAGGCTCTGCGGATCAGGCCACAGTCGGAAACGCTCGGAAAGACGCGATGAATCCCATGATCGGTGGGATTGCGTGTGGCCCGGATGTGAACATGCTCAAGGCGCCGTGGAACGGGACCTTGGGGTTGGCCGTGCGACGCGGCACCCAATTGGGCATCCTCAGCAATGAACATGTCATGTTCTACGACCAGCAGACGACAACCGTTTGCCAGCCTGCACGCGGGAACTCGGTGAGAAACCATCTCGCCGGCGACAACCTCGTCGCTCACCGAGGCAATATCGCGTTTAATGGCCGGCAGACATTCATTGACGCAGCGGTCGCTTCCGTCCTTGACACGCGGACGGCTGATCCGACGAGGGTTTTCGGTACGGATGAGCTAGTAGTCGGTAAGATTCCTCGCACACAGATCCAGATCGGTGATCAAGTGATCAAGTCTGGCTTGACCACTGGAATTACTGTCGGGACAGTAAGATACTTATCGGTGGATTCGCCCCAACAATTCAATCAGTTCGCGATCGAGGGCAACAATCACGCTCCCTTCAGCGATCACGGAGACAGCGGCAGCGTCGTTCTTGTTCGCGATCCTGACGGCGACCTGCGTGTGATGGGCCTTTTGTGGGGGAAAAACGAGGACGCGGGGCGAGAATACACCATCGCCTCTCCAATCGAAGCCGTTATTCAGGCCTTGAACATAGCTATTTGAGGGTCCCCCTCGCTGTTTCTGCAATGACGCACGCAGATGATAAGCCGAACACCGAATCCACAGCCTGAGCTGTGCAGGGCGATGTTCTTATTATGTGCTCAAAGGATCGCATAATGTATCGACTGGAAATGATGTGGGCGCGCCCGGAGTGCCCGGGTTCATTGTGAAATACCCGGGCTTTCTCGAACCGGCATTCAGGAATTGAATCGTTATAGGAGCACCGACGCGTCTTCATCTCCGAGCTGATACGCCTACGAGGTCCAGAGGCTGGCGCCGCATGATATAAGCCGCCTCCTTGACCGTTCTACGATACGATCCGCCAAGTGCTTCCGGGTGCATTCTCCTTGTCGCAACGAAACTGATCACCGTATCGCAATTTCGCGGACGCGACCGCCAACTCCGACTCCAACCTGCGACGAGGTGCCGACAGTGCCTTGCAGGCCAACGCAGAGCCCGAAAACGAGCAGTGCCTTCTGGCAGGTTTTTGTGATGGTAGGCCGCATCATTGTCTTTCCTTTTTCACTGACCCTGAGGCCCTGAGGCAAGGTCGCGCGCACCAACTGGGTTTTTGCCCGGGGTACGCTTTCCACGGCCTTGGCCGAAGTGGTGTGGCAGGGCGCAAAACGAGTGATTGCCGTTGCTGCTAGCGTAGGACAATGAATAGTTGTATTTGTCCCGAATCGGACAAAAGATGAGCTTTTTTTGTGGCACGTATCACGAGGATGAACGCCAATCGGATCATGAGCGAGCGCGGCTGGCTGCCGCTGTTGCCGGAGGCGTTCCGGGCCGAGGTCTTGCGGCGTTCCGTACTGCAGCATTTCGCTCCCGGCCAGCCCGTATTCCATCTCGGCGATCCGCCCGGCGGCATCTACGGGCTTGTCGCAGGCACTGTCAGCGTCAGCCTTGCGCCATCAGGCGCTTCTCCTCGCCTTATCCTCCTCGGGGTTCCTGGTCATTGGACCGGTGAAGCCTGCTTCCTCACCCGAAAACCGCGGCGCGGCGAGCTTCGGGCCGTCACAGAAACGACGCTGATGCATCTTCCCCTAGATGCGATCGACCAGATGGCCCCGCGCGACCCGCAAGTGGTGCATCACGTGGCGCTCATCCTGATGATGAGCGTCGAGTTCCTGTTTCGCGTGATCCATGATCTGCAGAAGCCCGAGGCGGACCGGCGGGTCGCCTCTGTGCTTCAGCGTACGACGTGGATCGGTGAAGAAACCCCGATTCCGCTGACCCAGAGCGAGTTGGGCGTTATGGCCAATGCGTCACGCAAGCAGGTGAATGCCGCCCTCAAGCGCTTCTCGAAGGCTGGATGGGTGACGAACGCCTATCGCTCCATCATGATTGCCGACCCCGGAGCGCTACGTCGCTTCGCCGAGGGAGACGAAGCGGATTAGTCACGTGCCGGCGAGGCCCACTGGCGATGAGATGCGTCGGGGCAGATGATGTCCCGCAGCGGATGGACTTGTTCGTCCGACGGCCTGCTCTTCTCCTACTCGTGAACAGGTATTTCCGGGTCAAAAGGTCAACGACCTGCTGCGCTGAGCTCCGCTTCTGGCGCGACCACGACCTCCAGAATGGTCCCCGCGATGTCTGCTTCCAGGCGGAGGCAAAGTGTGCCGCAACGGCCGACATGGGGGCGCTAAGCGGTCGTTCTTTGGAATTGAGAAAGCTAAATCGACGCGTGCAGCCTAACTATGAGCGGGGCTGCACGCGCTCATATCTCAGTGTGCTCCGCGCGTTCCAGTGCATCCTCAATGTCCACGCCAAGATACTTCACTCCGGCCTCGCGGGATATATTCGAGCCGGGTGAGGATCAGTCTCCGAGTTACCTTATGATGCATGGTCCACGTCGGATTGGCCTAGCTCATCTAGCCTACGGAATGCTTGGATAAACAGTCGAGCCCGTTTCGATGGCTAATCGATCAGTTCCAGCAGTTTCGCATAGCGTGGATGGCTTCGGATGGGATCAAAATCCGAATCGTTCTTGAACCAGGATTTCATATGAGGCCCAACCTTTTGCAGGTAGGGTTCCAGCAGGTCGATTGCGTGATCTGGCTCGCCGAGCAGCGAATAGACGCAGGCAACGTTGTACAGCGCATTGTTGTCGTCGGCATCGATCGCCAGAGCGCGATCTGCCCACTCCTTGGCCCGCTCATGCTGGCCAAGAGCAATGAGGGCGATGGCGCCGAGTTGGGCGGGATCGGAATTTTCGGGATGCTGCCTGAGGGCGCGTTCCGCCCGCTCGAGCCCCACGGCGGCCAGCTTGGCCTCCTCGTCGTGTCGACCGAGCGAGTGCAAGGCGTTCATGACCAGGAGCGGCGATCGATAGTCGTCGGGGTTGATGTCGGCGCAGCGTTCGTAGAGTTCGACCGCTTTTTCAAGATCGCCTTCTGCAAACGAGTGTCGGGCATAGAAGTAATGGCCTTCATAGGAATTCGGATCCAACGCGATCGCGCGTTCGAATTCGGCGACCGCGTCGCCGTGCCGGCCGTTTGTCGACAGCGCAAGGCCGTGCGAGGCATGTGCCTCGGCGAGGCTGGGATCAAGCGCCAGCGCCTTGGCGCAGGTCGCCAACAGCGCCTCGAGCGAGATCTCCGCACCGTGCCAGGCATGCAGGGCCGAATCGCAATCGGCGATCCCGGCATAGGCGCGCGCATAGTTGGGATCCAGATCAGCCGCCCTGGCGAAGAGGCGTCGCGCCAGTTGCAGCGATCCTTTGGTGCGCGTGTGGAAAAACTCGCGGCCTCTGAGATAGTTGGTATAGGCTTCGACATTCGCGGTCGGCGCCTGTCCAATCGCCTTCTTTTCTTCCGGCAGCAGTTTTACCTTGAGTTGCTCGACGATTGTGTGCGTGATTTCGTCCTGGATCGCAAAGATGTCGGTGAGGTCGCGGTCGTAGCGATCGGCCCAGAGGTGCGTTCCATCCTTGCCGTCGATAAGCTGCGCAGTGATCCGCACGCGTTGTCCGGCTTTGCGCACGCTTCCTTCAAGTACAGTAGCGACATGGAAACGCCGGCATACGTCCTGTATGTCGACCAACTTGCCCTTGTAAGTGAACGCGGAGTTGCGGGCGATGACCGAGAGCCCGGAAATCTTCGACAGGTCGGCGATGATGTCCTCCGTAATGCCGTCGGAGAAATATTCCTGCTCCGGATCGCCACTCATGTTGTCGAAGGGCAGCACGGCGATCGAAGGCTTTTCCTTTGCCAGCGCTGCCTTGGGCGCCGCGCCGGTTGCTACGCCCTGCGGCGGAGTGCGCTGGAAGAGGTCAACGTTATAGACCCGCACTGGCCGGTCGATGTTCTTCAGCGTCTGTTCGCCCCTGTCCTCGAAGGCGAGGTCGAGCCGGTTGCCGACATTGTCGCGAACGGAGCCGGACACGGCGATGCCGCCCGGCTGGGCAATGCTCTCGATGCGCGCGGCAATGTTGACACCGTCGCCGTAGATGTCGTTGTCCTCGAAGATGATGTCGCCGAGATGAATGCCGATGCGAAATTCGATGCGGCGGTCATCGGGCACGTCGACGTTGCGCTCGCGCATCCTGCGCTGGATGTCTGCAGCGCAGGCGACTGCATTCACCACGCTCGGGAATTCGACCAGCATGCCGTCGCCGGTGACCTTGACGATGCGCCCCTGATGCTCGTTGATCTTGGCGTCCGCCATCTCGCGGCGGTGCGTCTTCAGCGCTGCGAGTGTCCCCGCCTCGTCGAGGCCCATAAGGCGGCTGTAACCGACGACGTCGGCGGCCAATATTGCGGTCAGGCGGCGTTCCATGATTGGTGGGGCTACTGACTCCGGAACCGTATCTTAGCAGTTTTCTACGTTGAAAATTCTCTTTTTCGTCGGCCAACAGTCGCCCGGCTGCATGGCAGCCTCCGTGGCGCGACTGGAGGACGGCGAGGATCGACAGAGAGCAATCGCCATAACTGCCGACAGGGCAAACCAAATACGCCTCAGCAGCAGTGCAACAGCGACCTTAACACCCGATCGTGCGCTACAGTTGAATTTCGCGGTGTTCCTTGAGCACAGACAAAAGCGATTGTGTCCGCTTTCGGAGCTCGGCAAAACTGGCTTTAACGTCCGAAATGGGGGCGCAATACTGCCGTTCACAGACTTAAGCGGGGGCGTCGCCTTACAGGCGGACAGAATCGCGCTCCCCACGAGTCCTGCACGGCTTGTTGCTGTGATGTTCACTTTTTGGGCCACGAAGATCGCATAATGTATCAAAGGGAATAAGACTTGGCCTACAGCGTCGCAGGTCAGGAGTTTTAAGACGTCCACGGTTTCGGTAAGGCCGTTCGCCTCAATATCCAGAATCAAGATATCTGCGGGATTCGCCGGTTTTTGGTTTTCAATCAGCCGGAAAAGGCAGACCGTAGCGCTCCCTGACGGTTCGCTCTTCATAGTGGCTGCGATAGACACCGCGGTCCTGCAGGATGGGGACGACCTTCTTTACGAACTCCTCGATATCGTCAGGCGCTCGTGGCGGCTGAAGCGTGTAGCCGTCGACGGTCCCGTCCTCCCAAAGGTCGATGAGCGCATCGGCAACCTCTTCCGGCGTTCCAAGCAGCAGACGGTGGTGCCCCTCCGAGCGGCGTACTGCCTGCCTTGCCGTTAGTTTCTCATGTGTCAGCAGATCGGAAAGCCCGAGACCCATACCGACCGCCTGAAGACGGTTGGGATCCGGGATAAAGCGCTCGGCATCCAGCGCCGCGTCTGGATCGAAACCGTCAGGATCGATGCCGTTCTCCTTGACGAACCGTGCGATCAGGCCGTCTTCCGAACCGGCGCCGCTGAAGAGTTCGTGCTTGCGCAAGGCTTCTTCTTTCGTCTCGCCGAGGATCACCACTACCCCGGGCACGATCCGGATACCCTTGGGGTCACGACCAAGCGCTGCGGCGCGATCCCTGACCTTCTTGCCGAAGGCCTGGCCGGCCGGCCGGGAGAGGATGTTGCAATAGATGATCTCGCCGTGGCGGGCGGCGAGCTCGATGCCCCCTTCGGACGCACCCGCCTGCGCAATCACCGGATGGCCCTGCGGGCCGCGCGGCACATTCAGCGGTCCCTTGACAGTGAAATGATCGCCCTCGTGGTCGATCGAATGCGCACTCTCGGCATCCCAGAACCGTTCGTCGGGCACATCGCCTTCCCGGGCTGGATCCCAGCTCGCCCAGAGCTTCTTGGCGACGTCGAGGAATTCGGACGCTTTCGCGTAGCGCTCCGCTCTCGGAGGCAGCGGTGCGGAGCCGAAATTGGCGGCCACGTTCGGATTGAAGGAGGAGACGATGTTGATGATCAGGCGGCCGCCGGAAACGATGTCGGTCGATTGGGTGCGGCGGGCAAGATTGTAGGGCGAATTGTAGGTGGACGACATCGTTGCGACAAAGCCGATGTCAGGCACCTGTGCCGCAAGCGCCGTACAGAGGATCAGCGGGTCGATGGTATGGAATGGCCGGCTGTCCGGGTCAGTCATCAATGCCGGATGATCGGAAAAGAACACGGCGTCAAACCGACCTTTGTGGGCGAGTTCGGTCAGGCGTCTGTAGTATTGCGGATCATAGATGTCATGGCGGCTGCCGCTGCGGTATTTCCAGGCGGCCGGCAGGTAGCCGGTAGTATTGATGCCGACATTGATGTTGAGCGTTCGGGGCATGCGAATGAAGGTCCTTCAGTAGGCCGCGGTGAAACGGCGGCGGATGAACTGTCTCTTGTCGAGTTCATCGAGAATGGCGATGGCGAAATCCGCTTCGGAGATCCGGCTTTCTTCCGCTTCGTCGCGCAGCAGCGCATCTTCGCCGAGCCGGAAGCGGCCGGTCCTCTCGCCGGATTTGATGGAGAGAGGCGGGGAGACATAGGTCCAGTCGAGGTCGTGCTCGCCGCGTTTCAAGCTGCGAAGGATCTCGCGGTTGCGCAGGGTATGGGCCTTGTGTTCGGCGGGATAAGAATCGCTGTCGACGACGTCGATGCCGGGGCTTGCCTCCAGGCTTCCAACGCCGCCGACGATGATGATGCGGCCAACGCCCGTGCGCTTGACGCCTTCGAAAAGGGAGGCATGCGCTTTCTCGATGAGAACCGCCGCATCTTCCGCCGAATGCCGACGAAGACCAGGACTATAGGCGCTGATGACCGCGTCGTGGCCGGCCACGATCTTTGCCACCTCCTCCGGGTCGGCAATATCCGCTTTCAGAACGGTCAGGCGTTCGGCAGGCTCCACATCGGAGGCACGTGTTACCGCTGTCACCCGATGGCCGCGCGACAGGGCCTCTTTGCGAATGTTGCTGCCGATATTTCCGGACGCACCGAAGACGACGATAGACATGATCGATTTTCCTGGGGGCTAGAGGGCAGGTATCGCCTTGAGCGGTCGATTGGCGCCGACATTGCGCTGCATGGCGGAAAGCGAGGACCGCACGGCTTCGTAGCCGTGTTCGCGCATGGCGTTTTCGTAGTCGTTCACGGCGGCAAGCTGTGGCTTGCCGAAGCGCCGTGCGGCGACAAGCTCGCGAACGAGCAATCCGGCATCGTAGAGGGCGGTGTTGCCGCCAAGCGCGCGGAAATAGGTCATCGCGTGGATCGCGTCGCCGAGCAGCGTCACCGGCCCGCTTTGCCATACCGCGCCGGGGGTGGAGCTCTTGACCTTGAGGAAGGCCACCGTCGACGGGTCGCTGTGGCGAATGAGCTTCAGGATGCGCTCGTCCCAGTGTCCGATGCGCTGAAGGAGCGTTTCGAGCAGGGCATCACCGTCGAGAGATTCAAGCTCCTCGTCTGGCCCGAGCTCGTCGGTATCGTAGGCCGTGTTCCACCAGGTGTAGCTGGTCGAGTTGTTGAAGTGGAAGCCGGGGATGTCGCGGTGGCCGGGGTCTTCTGCACTGACAAAGTCGTAGCGGGCATAGACGGATGGATCGACCCGGTGGCTGGTGATCATCAGGCCGCGGCCGTCGCGCGGGCGAATGTTGGTATTGAACTCCGTGAGAAGCGGTGAGATGCCCCGTCGCTCAGCCTCGTCGATCGTGATCTTGCCGGCCAGCCGGCGCACGCCGGTGTCGATGCTCTTGAGGTCCGGCAGGAGCTGGCGGCGTACCGCCGATCCCGCTCCATCGGCCCCGACCAGAAGATTGGCGCGCACGGCCAAGCCGTCGGAGAAATGCGCAAGCACCGTTCCGTCGGCAAGCTGCTCGTAGCGCTCGAACCGTTTGCCTGTGTGAAAGACGCCGTCGAGCCCGGACAGAAGGATCTGGCGGAGTGTGATCCGGCTGACCGACTTCTCGATGTGGGTATCTTCGGGCTCTGGGGCCGCCTGTCCGGCATCCTCCAGACGGTTGAACCTTTCGTCGAGGACCAGGTTCTCGGTCGGCGCAAGCCCAAGCGTATCGAGGAAAGCGTGAAAGAGATGGGCCGGCAGGTTCGCCTGAAGCGCGTCAATACCGCGTTGCCGGATCCGCATTCGGAAGCCTTGTACATAGTCCGAGCGGACCGGGTCGCGCTCGAAGATGGCGGTGTCGATGCCGTTCTTCCTGAGGCCCTGCGCCAGGGCGAGGCCGCCCGGTCCTCCACCGATGATGGCGACGTCGACGAAGGGTATGGTCATGGCTGATACTCGGGAACTGCAGCCGCTGTAGCGACCTGTTCCAAGATGAACGCTTCGACGGTCCGGGGCGGGCGGCCGAGCAGTGTCGGTACGATGTCGGTCGTCGTCGCGGCACGGCCGGCAGCGATCAACCTTGAAAATTGCGCAACGGCGCGGTGTTCGAAGTCACCATCTTTGGGAACCGTCTGTGGTGGCTTCTCGAGGGCGGCAATCGGCCGTTTCAAGGCTGTCGTCAGTAGAGAAGCGACCTGACGCAATGAGACTACGTCCGGGCCGGTGAGGTTGAGCGTGCGGCCCCGGACGCGATCGGCCAGGAGTTGATGCACGGCGATATCGGCAATGTCACGGGCGTCGATGTAGCCGATGCCGGCGTCGAGGTTGGCGGTGGCGACCTGGCCACTCGTGACCGCGTGCCTGATGGTGTTGGCGAGCGAGACCTGCATCCAGGCGTTGGGCCGAAGCGAAACGGTCTCTACCGGCAGGCCTGGCAGGTGACGTTCGACGGTAGCGTGTGCGGCCCCGGAGATCGAATTGCCGGCCGGTTCGATCGTCCAGTCGGAGCCCGATATCTTGACGATGCGGGCAACGTTTCCGGCGGCGGCAGCATCGGCGACAGCGGTCTGATCCATCACGAGTCTGGCGCTGATGGGGGACAGCAGAAGAAGGCGCTCCACACCTCGAACGGCCGCGTCGAGCGCGGCGCGGTCGCCGAAATCGCCTGCGGCTATCTGGACAGTCTCGCCGAACAGGGCACGTGCCGTCTCCGGGCGTCGGGTAAAGACGCGAACCGGTTGCCCGAGCGCCACTAGCCGCTCGACGATCAGCCGCCCGAGTTTGCCCGTGGCGCCGGTAACGAGGATCGGCGTGGCGCTCATGCGGCGGACCGCTGCAAGGCGGCCTCCAGCGGCCGGTGATCGATCCAACTGAAGACGTCGAAATCGGCTGGAATGAAATCCCAATCGAGAAGGAAGCGTTTGAAGTGATCAAACGCGGCGATCTGGAGTTCGTCCAGTGCCAATCCGAGATGGAGATTGACGTCCGGGCCGTTGGCAGCCCAGACCGCGTCCTCGCCGACGCCGATCTCGTTGGCGATGAAGCGAACAGCCGTATCCGGGTTCGAGGCCGCCCAATCGCCGACGCTGGCGACGGTCGACACAAGATCGACAACGAGGTCGAAATGTTCGTCAAGAAAGCGAGCGTCGACCGTCAGTGGTCTCGGCGTGCCATTGTTGATGCGGATCTTCGGATCCGGATGGAAGCCGAATTCCGCCACCACCACTGCACCGATCTGATTGGCGAGCACGATACCTTCGGCACCCTTGACGAAGAAAGCGTCGATCTTGCCCGAGGCCAGGGCCAAAAGTTCGTCGCCATAGGGATATCGGCGCTTCAAGCCCAGGAAGGCGGCATTACCCCGTTCGACCAGGTTGCCCTCCTCGGTGTCGAGATAGACGAGTTCGACATTGCCGGGATCGAGGCCGTCGAGCGAAAGCGCCGAGACGATGCCTTTCAAGGCGGTGGCCCGCTGGAAGTCTACGACGTCGGAATTGGGTTTGCGTGGCACGCCGATGCGGCGTCCTTTCAAGTCTTTCGCCACAGCGATGCCGGAACCTGGAAGCGCGATGATCGCCTGGAATTCGTCTGTCGTGGTGATGCCGACGACGCGTGTCTCGCGACCACCGGATCGCGCCCAAATCGGTGGAATGTTGCCGCCCTGCCGGAACGAGTAATCCAGCGCATGGGTAAAGTGGCTCTGCCGGACCGACGGATCCTTGCTGTCGCGGATCGAGCGGAGGGCAACGCCGGCGTTCTGAAACTGTTTGTCGAGCCAGCCGAGCTGATGGGCGATCGACAGCGGGGTCGGGGCGGGGCAGCGTGTGTACCAGACGGAATCGAGGGAAGACATCATAAAACTCCTAGCTGCGGCCGACGACTGCAAGGCGGGGCTGGTGGTGAGACCGAACCGGCACCGGCTCCAGCGCAACGGCAGGTGCTGCGGCGTGGCGGCTGAACGCGGCCTTGGCGAGCATCGTCCGGATGAGGTTGTTCTGCGGCGCGTGCGCCTTGCCAGAGAGGGCGTCACGATGGTGACGCTCCAGCGGATTGTCGCGGCTGATGCCGGGGTTGCCGCCAAGCTCAAGGGCAAGGGTTGTCACCGTGATTGCATTGGCGATCACCGTATGTTTGACCGCGGCAGCGTCAGCGCCGAAGGCGCGCCCCGTATCGAAATCCTCGGCAATCGAACGCAGGAGCCTGCGATTGACTGTCAGCAAGACCTCGATCTCGCCAAGGCCGTCCTGAATGCGGGGGACAGTCGAAAGCGGTGCGCCGAGGCTTGCCGGTGCCCGCGAGGTGGTAAAGTCGATCAGCCAGTCGCGGGCGCCCTGCGCGGCGCCGTCATAGATTGCCGGGACAAGGCTGAAATACCAGGCACCCATGCGTTCGTCGCGTTTCAGGCCCTCGCTCGCCGGCGCGATGTCGAGAACATCCTCCAGCGGGATCGCGACGTCATCGAGGATCAGGTCGTCGCTGTTGGTTGCCCGCATGCCCGTGGCGTTCCAGGTCTTTTCGACGCGAATACCATCGGCCGACGTCGGTACGAGGAACGAACCCAGCCTCGGCTCCGGCTCGTCGGTGACCGCGAGGACCGCCACCCAGCGCAGCAGCGGGATGCCGGTGGCATAGGTCTTGTGGCCGGTGATGCGCCACTGGTCGCCAACGCGCCGGGCAATGGTTTCCGGCAACGACCCATGCGATGGCGAACCGACGCGCGGCTCCACCTGCGCGGCATTGATCAGCGCGACGCCCTCGCGATTGGCCCTGGTAACACGCTCGACCAGGTGCTGTGGCCACTTGCCTGAGGTGCGCACCGAATAGTGCTGGTTGTAGTGCATTGAAAGAACGAGGGCGGTCGACGGCTCTCCGCGGGCTATTGCCGAGATGACGGCGAGCGCCTCCGTCAATCCGCCGCCGAGGCCGCCGTGCTCGGGCGCCGTTACCAGGCCAAGCAGTCCCGCCTCATGGAGCGCGTCGAAATTGGCGAAAGGGAATTCGCCGGTTTCATCGTAGTGGCGCGCTGTGAGGGCGAAGCGTTTTCCGAGCTCTTCGGCCTTGGCAATCACCAGCTCGAAACGTGTGGGATCGGTCATTTGTTGCTCTCGTTCAGGCGACAGCGCGGATGTCGAGTTCCGCCCAGGGACGGTGGTCGACCCATGCGTCGATGTCGAAGTTCTCGGCCAGGAACCCCCATTGATGCAGGAAGTCCTTGTAGTGCCCGATCGCCGCGACGAGTTCCGGTTCGAGGCCGATGCCGAGATGCCTGTGCAGATCCGGACCGTTGGCCGCAGCCACGACCTCTTCGGATGCGCCGACTTCGCGAGCAACGAAGCGGCGCGCCTCTTCGGGGTGCTCTTCGGCCCAGGCGCCGGCTTGCTTTAGCGTCGCGATCAGCTTGGCGACGAGGTCAGGACGATCTTCCGCCAGCCGTTCATCGACGGTCAGCACCCGTGGGGAGCCGGAATTGATGCGGATCTTCGGGTCCGGGTGGAAACCGAATTCCGCGACCGTGTGAGCCGCAAAGAGATTGGCAACGGCAATACCGGGCGTGCCTTTGACATAAATCGCGTCCACCTCGCCGCGCAGCAGTGCGGCCACTTCCGGCCCGTAGGCCTGCCGGTTTCTGAGGCCGTAGAGCTGCGGGCCCTCCCTGCCATCAAGAACGCTTTCGGAAAGCGGGATATCGACGATCTGGATATCGGAGGGCGTGAGCCCTTCGAGCGACAGAGCGGAAACCAGGCCCTTCAGCGCCGTTGCGGCCATGAAGTCGATGATACCGGGTGGTCGGCGCGCAATGCCGAAGCGTCGGCCGACAAGATCGCGCGTCGTTTTGATCCCGGTCCCGGGCAACGTGATGATGGCCTGGAATTCGTCGGTCCAAGTGATGCCGACCAGGCGTGTCGGGTTGCCTTCCGAGCGGGCGCGGATCGGCGGGACGTTGCCGCCATGGCGAAACGAATAATCGAGATGGTGATCGAAGTGGCTGGATCGGACGGAGCGGTCCTTGCTGTCGATGATCGAGTTAAGCGTAATGCCCTCCGCGGCAAACGCCTTGTCGAGCAGGCCGAGCTGGGTGGCGAGCCCCACGGGTGTCGGGACAGGGCAGCGCGTGTACCAGATTTGCGAGATGGCATTTTTGCGTGTCACGGGGTTTCTCCGCTGTCTTCAATGGGATGTGCCGGGAAGGGTTTTTCGTTCGAGTGCGTCTTCCTAGTCAGTCATTGCGAGAGCTGTACCGATTTCGGATTAGTATTCCAATACGAGTTCAAATAGCAATAAATCGCAGGAATTGTGTTCCTGTAAGTGGCTAATCTCAGGGCGAAATTACTAAAACAGATTTGACAAAGCCTATGTAATTAGTCAACTATAAAAATCATCCGCGGCGAAGGGTCAGGCCGAGGTGAAGGTTCGCTGTTGGCGGACGGCCAAACGGAGAGGCGACATCGATGCCGGTGCTGATCAGAATTGCGCGAACGCTTCGACGAACGCTTCTGCAGGCGGTTCCGACGATCCTTGGAATTGTGATCCTGAATTTCTTCCTTTTGCAGCTGGCTCCCGGCGACGCGGCCGATGTTCTGGCCGGCGAGGCGGGTTCGGCGACCGAAGAAAGCGTTGCGGCGCTGAGAGCCCGCTTCGGGCTGGATAGCCCGGTGCTCGAACAATTGGCCACCTATCTCGGCAACCTCGCGCAATTCAGCCTCGGCTTTTCCCCGCGCTACGGCATGCCGGTCGCCGATCTGATTGCCCAGCGGCTGCCCGGAACACTGACGCTGATGGCGGTCGCGCTCCTCATCGCGATCCTGCTCGGTATCATCCTCGGATCGCTGATGGCGACCTTTGCGGGCCGGATCCCCGACCGCCTGCTGTCGGTGTTCTCGTTGCTCTTCTACTCGATCCCGAGCTTCTGGATCGGCCTGATGCTGATCGTGCTCTTCTCGGTCAAGCTCGGCTGGCTGCCGAGCGGCGGTGCAGGCACGATCGGATCCCAGCTGAAAGGGTTCCCGGCGCTGCTCGACAAGGCCCGCTACATGGTGCTCCCGGCAACGTCGCTCGCGCTTTTCTACGTCGCGATCTATGCGCGGCTGACGCGCGCCGCCATGCTCGAAGTCAAAAACCAGGACTTTGTCCGCACCGCCTATGCCAAGGGGCTGACGCCTTATGGCGTCACCGCGAGGCACATCTTGCGCAACGCGCTGATCCCGATCACGACCATGGCCGGCATGCACATCGGCGGCATGCTCGGCGGCGCCGTGGTGGTGGAAACCGTCTACAGTTGGCCGGGCCTTGGCAGGCTTGCCTTCGAGGCGGTCATGGGCCGGGATTTCACCGTGCTTCTCGGCATCCTGCTTCTGTCCTCGCTTCTCGTCATCATTGCCAATGCCACGGTGGACCTCGTCCACGCCTGGCTCGACCCCCGAATTGGAGCGCGCTGATGTCCACCACCGACTTCGGGGCTTTTCCAGCGGTCACTGGCGGCGCCTACGCCGCCCCTGCCACGACCGAGCAGGCAACCGCGCCGGAACGTCCGGCATGGTCCAACGTAAAGGCGCCCGATGCGCGCTCGCAGCCTAACGCTGCTGTCGCCGTTACCAATGGGCGCCGGGCGCTGAAGGTCTTTCTCGCCAACCCCAATGCGCTGTTCGGCACCGCATTCCTTGCACTCGTCATCGCCGTCGCGCTGCTGGCTCCAGTGCTCTATCCCGACGACCCGCTGTCGATGGCCGGAAAACCGTTCCTGTGGCCGGGCCAGGATCCGGCTTTCCCGCTCGGCACGGACTCGCTCGGTCGCGACGTGCTCGCCGGCATCCTGCATGGCTCGCGCATTTCCTTGTTCGTGGGGCTGATGGCAACCGCGCTCGGTCTCACCTTCGGCGTGATCGTCGGCGCGATCGCCGGCTACTTCGGTGGCTGGGTCGACGATCTCCTGGTGCGGCTGATCGAGATCTTCCAGACCTTGCCGAGCTTCGTGCTTCTCGTCGTGCTGGTGGCGATCGTCCAGCCTTCGGCAACGACAGTGACGCTTGCGATCGCCGTTATCTCCTGGCCGACGGTGGCAAGGCTGACCAGGGCCGAGTTTCGTGCGATCCGTGAGAAGGAATTCGTCATGGCCGCCCGCAGCCTCGGCTTTGGCCATGGACGGATCATCTTCCGCGAGATCCTGCCGAACGCGCTGCCGCCGATCATCGTGACGTCATCGGTCATGGTCGCAACCGCAATCCTGATGGAATCCGCACTTTCCTTCATGGGTCTCGGCGACCCCAATGTCGTGAGCTGGGGCTCGATGATAGGCACCGGTCGCGAGCTGGTCAGAACGGCCTGGTACCTGACGGCCCTTCCGGGCCTGGCGATCGTCTTCACGGTGCTTGCGCTCAATCTCATCGGCGACGGGTTGAACGATGCCCTCAACCCCCGCTTCACGCAGGATCGTTGACGATGGCGCCGCTGCTTCAGGTCGAAAACCTCACCATCGGCTTTCCGCGTGCCGAACCGGTCCGCAATCTGTCCTTTGAAGTGGGGGCGGGGGAGACGCTGGCGATCGTCGGAGAGTCCGGCTCAGGCAAATCGTTGACGGCGCTCGCCCTGATGCAGTTGCTGCCGCGCGCAGCACGGGTCATCAGCGGCCGCATCGTCTTCGACGACCGTGACCTTCTGGGTCTCGATGCGCGCGAGATGCGGCAGCTGCGCGGACGCGAGATCGCCATGATCTTTCAGGAGCCGATGACGAGCCTCAATCCCGTCATGTCGATCGGCCGGCAGATCGGCGAAGTGCTGAAGGTGCATGAAAAGCTCTCGGGCAGGGCGGCGCGCGAACGGGCGATCGAGCTCCTGAGGCTCGTGCGCATCCCAGCCGCCGAAAAGCGGGTCGACGACTATCCCCACCAGCTCTCGGGCGGCATGCGACAGCGGGTTATGATCGCCATGGCCGTTGCCTGCCGGCCGAAACTCTTGATCGCCGATGAGCCGACGACGGCGCTCGACGTGACGATCCAGGCGCAGGTGCTCGACCTGCTCGACACGCTCAGACGCGAACTGCAGATGGCGGTGGTGTTGATCACGCACGACCTCGGCGTCGTCGCGCAATGGGCTGACAAGGTCGTCGTCATGTATGCCGGCCGCAAGGTCGAGCAGGCGCTGCCCGGCGATCTCTTCAACGATCCCTTGCATCCCTATACGCGCGGGCTTCTGTCTGCCTCGCCACGACTGAAGAACGACTTTCACTATCTGAGCGGTCCTTTGACCGAGATCCCCGGGTCGATCGTCTCGGCGGTAGGCGAGGCGGGCTGTCCCTTCAAGCCGCGCTGTCGCCAGGCGCGCGCGAGCTGCGGCCATCAGGTGCCGCCGTTGATTGCACAAACACCGGACCGCCTCGTCGCCTGCCCGTTCACCTCGTCCCTCAAGGTCGTTCCCGATGCCGCTCATCTCAGCCTCTGATCTCAAGACCCATTACAAGACCCGCGACGGCCTGCTGCGCTCGGTCGATGGCGTCGATCTCGTGGTGGAGCGTGGCGAGACCGTCGGGCTTGTCGGCGAAAGCGGTTGCGGCAAGTCGACCCTTGGCAAGACGCTTCTGCGCCTGGTCGATCCGACCGAGGGGCGGATCGAGTTCAAGGGCGAGGACATCACATCGCTGGATCAGGGGCGGCTGAGAAATGTCCGCAAGTCGATCCAGATGATCTTCCAGGATCCGTTCGCGTCGCTCAACCCGCGACACACGATCGGTGAAATTCTTGAAGCGCCGCTCATCGTGCACAAGGCCGGCAGCAAGCCGGAGCGCCGGCGCACGGTCGCCAGCATCATCGCCAAGGTCGGGCTGCCCGCCGATGCCATCAATCGCTACCCGCACGAATTTTCGGGCGGGCAGCGGCAGAGGATCGGTATCGCCCGCGCCCTGCTGCTCCATCCGGATCTGATCGTCTGCGACGAGCCCGTTTCAGCGCTTGACCTGTCGATCCAGGCGCAGATCCTGAACCTTTTGGTGGAGATGAAGAAGGAGTTCGGTCTCTCCTATCTCTTCATCAGCCATGACCTGTCGGTGGTGCGCTATTTCTGCGACCGGGTTCTGGTCATGTATCTCGGCCGGATCGTCGAAAGCGCCGACAACGAGACGCTCTGGTCCGACCCACGCCATCCATATACCCGTGCGCTGATGGCGGCCGTTCCCGATCCCTCGCGGCCAAGGCAGGCGGCTCCTCTTGGCGGCGACCTGCCGAGCCCGAGCAACATCCCATCGGGTTGTCGGTTCCACACCCGATGCTCGCTGGCGACAGAGCTTTGCCGCGTCACTGAACCCGAATTCCGCACGATCAAACCCGGCCATCAGGTGGCCTGTCATGTCGCGGATCACATCAACTGAAATGGAGAAACTGAATGGTTGAGTATCGCTATCTTGGGCGCAGCGCCCTCAAAGTGTCGCCGCTGACGCTCGGATCCATGATGTTCGGCAACCAGACGCCGGACGACGTTGCCTTCCGCATCATCGACAAGGCGCGCGAGCAAGGCATTAACTTCATCGACACGGCCGACGTCTACCACGACGGCAAGTCGGAAGAGGTGGTCGGACGCGGCATCAAGGCGCATCGCGACCATTGGGTCGTGGCGACGAAGTTCGTCAATTCGCGTGCGAAGGGGCCGAACCTCGGCGGCTATTCGCGCAAATGGGTCTATCAGACAGTCGAAAACTCGCTGCGCAATCTCGGCACGGACTACATCGACATTCTCTACTTCCACCGCGCCGTCTTCGATGCTCCGCTCGAAGAGCCGGTGCGGGCGATCGCCGACCTGATCAAGGCCGGCAAGCTGCGCTATTTCGGGGTCTCGAACTTCCGGGGATGGCGCATCGCCGAAGTCGCCCATCTCGCCGACAAGCTCGGCATTGACCGGCCTATTGCAAGCCAGCCGCTCTACAACATCGTCAACCGCACCGCCGAGGCCGAGCAGTTGCCGGCGGCTGCCGCCTACGGTCTGGGTGCCGTATCCTACAGCCCGCTCGCCCGCGGCGTTCTGACGGGCAAGTACAATCCGGGCGAAGCCCCGGCCGCGGACACACGCGCCGGGCGTGGCGACAAGCGCATGCACGACGTCGAGTTTCGCGAGGAATCGATTGCGATCGCCAAGCAGATCGCAGCGCACGCTCAGGCCAAGGGAATTGCGGCCGCCGATTTTGCGCTCGCGTGGGTGCTGAACAATCGGCTGATCACCTCGACCATCGCAGGGCCGCGCACGGAAGAGCATTGGGATGCCTATATCCGCGCGCTTGACATCAAGCTCGATGCGGAAGACGAGGCTTTGGTCGACCGGCTCGTCGCGCCTGGTCATCCGTCAACCCCGGGCTTCACCGATCCAGGCCATCCGCTCGAGGGACGCGAGCCGCGTTTCGGAGCTGCGGAAGCCGAGATCATTCCGCTTGCCCGTTCGCAGCGCATTGCCTGACAGGTTTCGTGTCGGCGCCGTCAGGCAGATGGCGGTCGAGTTGCAAAAGCCCCGGATCATTGATCCGGGTCTTCGTTTTGCCCGGGTTTATTCCGCCGCCACCGCCTGATCGTGGCGCAGGCCGAGGAGGCGCCGGGCGTTGCCGCCAGCAACGAGACGTGCCTCCTGATCGCTTAGCCCGGCTTGCGCCAAGCTCTGCCGCAACGAGTCCGCATCGAGCGCGGGAAGAATTGGCCAGTCCGTGCCGGCAAGCACGCGGTCTGCGCCGAAAAAGCCTGTCAGCGTGCGCACGATGTCCGGATCATGCCCCATCGTGTCGAAGTAGATATTGGGCCGTCGCCCCGCTCCACGGTGGGAGCGAGCATAGATGCCGCCGCGTGCCGCCTGGACGATTGCCCCAAGGCCGAGTGTTGCAAAGACCAGATGCAGGTCCGGCAGTTCGTCGAGCAGCGAAGACTGGATGACCGACAGGAAGGCGACGCCGTTCATCAACCCACGCCCGAGCGAATTGCCGAGATTGCCGGCGCCGTCGATCAGAACCCCGGCGTCCGGGTGGGCAACGGGATGCACAAAAACCGGAACCCTGTGACGCGCCGCGACTTCGAGTGTTGGTCGGACTGCGGGATCGGCGATGAACTTGCCGTCGCGCGAAGAGTCGATAACCAGTCCTGAAAGGTCCAGCTCCACGATCGCCCGTTCGGCCTCGCGTGCCGCTTCATCGCCGGCGAAGGCATCGACGACGGCAAATCCGGTGAGTGTCGGATGCTCGCGAGAAAGCGTCGCCAGCCAGTCGTTGGCTTCCCGGACCGCTTCGAGCGGCACGCTCCCTTTCATTCCGAAGAGGCTTTCGATCGTCGCGGTGACCACGGCAAGCGATACACCGCTTTGTTCAAGCTCATCGACCAGCGCCTGGGGCGTGGTGATCTTTCGGTGTATGTCCGGCGCAAATGCACCAGCAGGCTTTTCGTATCTCCCGCCGGGGCGCCAGGCTGGCGGCCAGAGATGGGCATGGATGTCGACGATATCGAGCGGCGTGGTCATTCGGCGGCAACCTTTCTCGCTTCGCGTTCAGCGATACCGGCTTTGACGAGGGGCACGACATCGCGGCCATAGGTGACGGTATCCTCCGTCGGGTAGAAACCGCGGACGAGGAAGTTTGAAACGCCGGCGTCATAGTAGTCGAGGATGGCTTCTGCCACCTGTTCGGGCGTTCCGACCAGCGCGGTCGAGTTTCCGCCGGCGCCGCTTGCTTCTGCGACCTCGGTCCAGAGCCGCTTGTCCAGCACCTTGCCGCGACTTGCGGCCTGCCGCAGACGAACGGAACCGACGTTAGACGGCAGCTTCTCGCCGTTGCCGCCGGCCGAGCGCGCCACCTGTGACTTGACCTTCTCGAGGATATCGGCCGCCTTTGCCCAGGCGGCGTCTTCGGTCTCAGCCACGACGGTGCGAAAGGCGAGGGTGAAGCGGATATCGTCTGCCGCGCGTCCGTTGGCGATCGCTGCGGCCCGTACCTTGCCGATGGTTTCACGCGCGCCGTCGAGCGGTTCGCCCCAGAGCGCATAGACATCCGCGTGCTTGCCGGCAACCGCAATCGCCGCGTCGGACGAGCCCCCGAAGGAAATCGGAATGCGCGGCTTCTGGAACGGCTTCACCTGGCTATAGGCGCCCTTGAACCTGTAGAAGCGCCCCTCGTGATCGAAGGGCTGATCGCTCTCCCAGACTTTCCTCAGCACTTGCAGGTACTCGTCGGTGCGGGCGTAGCGGGTGTCGTGATCCTCGAAGTCGCCGTCGCGAGCCTGGTCCGTGTCGGATCCGCCGGTGATGATATGCACCCACAAGCGGCCCTCGGAGAACTGATCGAGGGTGGCAAGCTGGCGCGCGCCGAGTGTCGGGGCCATCAGGCCGGGCCGGTGGGCAAGCAGCGCCCCGATCCGTTCCGTCTGGCTGAAGACATAGGCGGCGATCTGGTTGTTGTCGGGCCATTGCGCGAACTGGCCGATCAGCAGACGGTCGATGCCCGCCGCTTCCGCCGCCTGAACATGATTGCGGATGTAGGCCTTATCGATGACCGGACCGGAGGCGGGGACGATGTCGGACCCCTCCCTGTTTGACGTGTGGCCGATAAATTCGGGTCGCATGGGAACTCCTTCGGAAAGCAAGCACGTGAATGATGTAATCTATTTATTTGATGTATTTTGTCGATTGCGTTTTGCCGGTGGATCTTGGGATGGATTATCGCGCGCTCATCGAAACGAGAACTTTTCCTCCATCGAAACGGTACTGCCGGCGCGTCACCCTCTCCGTGTGAACATCAGGGACGCGGCAAACGGAGTGGCCTGAGTAGCTTTTTTCAGAAAAGCCGCGGACTTTAGAATTACACTATCTCGATAAATATAGTAGATTTTATAAGGTCTGGCGATCACCCTGGTGGGTGCTGGAGAAATCGGCGTGGCCTGTGCTTCGCCTGCTTGGGGATATTCAGATGACATCTAGAAAGACCGGGACTTTGAAGCCGACGCGCCGCGCGTTCCTCCTATCCTCCGTTGCGCTCGCGACCGCGATTGCCGTGCCGATGCTGCCGGTGCCCACGTTCGCCGCCGAAGAGCCAACGCGCGGCGGCAGCGTATCGATCAATATCGGTACCGAGCCGCCGGTTCTCGTGCTCATTGCCCATAGCGCGGGCGCTGCCTACTACATCAGCGGCAAGGCGACCGAAAGCCTGCTGACCTATGACAAGGATTTCAATCCTCAGCCGTTGCTTGCCACGGAGTGGACGGTGAGCGAAGACGGCCTGCGCTACTGGTTCAAGCTGCGCCAGGGTGTTCGCTGGCACGACGGCAAGGATTTCACCGCCGAGGACGTTGCTTTTTCGATCCTCGCTCTGAAGGAAAACCATCCGCGCGGCCGGGCGACCTTCGCCCATGTGAAGGAGGCAAATGTCCTCAATTCGCATGAGGTGGAACTGATCCTTGCCAAACCAGCTCCCTATCTGCTGACCGCATTTGCCAGCTTCGAGGCGCCGATCGTTCCGAAACACCTCTACGAGGGCACGAAGATCGCGGAAAACCCGCACAACGTCGCGCCGGTCGGCACTGGCCCCTACAAGTTCGTCGAATGGGTGCGCGGCAGCCACGCGCTTTTCGTGCGGAACGAGGACTATTGGGGTTCGCCCAAGCCCTATCTTGACCAGATCATCTTCCGCTTCATCATCGATCCGGCCGCAGCCGTTGCGGCGATCGAAACCGGCGAGGTGCAGGTCTCGACGGCCAACCTGCCGCTGACCGACATCGATCGCCTGAAAGCCAATCCGAACCTTGTCGTCGATACCGACCCGGCGCCCTATTCGCCAAGCATCGCCCGCGCCGAGTTCAACCTCGAAAACAAGTATCTGGCCGACATCAAGGTCCGCCACGCGATTGCCCATGCGGTCGACAAGGACTTCATCGTCAACACCGTCTATCTCGGCTACGCGACCCGGCTCGACGGGCCTGTGAGCCCGGATCTCGCGAAGTTCTACACGCCGGACCTTCCCAAGTACGAGTTCGACCCTGCCAAGGCAGAGAAGCTTCTTGACGAGGCAGGCTACGCCCGCGGCGCTGACGGTTTCCGCTTCAAGCTGTTCATCGATCCGACCCAGCCGTCCGGTCCTCCCAAACAGACCGCGGAATATATCGCACAGGCGCTTGCCAAGGTCGGCATCAAGGTGGAACTGCGAACGCAGGACTTTGCGACCTTCGTGAAGCGCGTCTTCACCGATCGCGACTTCGACATCGCCATCGAAGGCATGAGCAACCTCTACGATCCGACCGTCGGCGTCCAGCGCCTCTACTGGTCGAAGAACTTCAAGCCGGGTGTCCCCTTCACCAACGGCTCCAAGTATTCCAGTCCGGACGTCGACCGACTGCTCGAGACGGCGGCCGTTGAGATCGATCCAAAGAAGCGCCTGCAGCTCTTCAACGAGTTCCAGAAGCTGGTCGTTCAGGATCTGCCGACGCTCGATATCGTCACACCGGCTGTCATCACCGTCTACGACAAGCGGGTGAAGAACCTGAAGCTCGGCGTCGAGCATCTTTGGAGCAACGGCGCAGACATTTATCTCGACGGGCAATCGTAAAGATCTCGACGCGTGATCATCGAAGGCGCGCGTGCAGCCGAGGTGCTACCCGGCTGCACGCTCCTTTTGTTCAGTCTCGGAGTTGATGTGTGACGATAACCAAGGTGCTGACCGTTTCCCGTCCGACACGCGCGGAACTTCTCGCGCGCGTTCCGGGCTTTGTGTCCGAGGTCGCCAAGGGCGCGGCCGAGCGAGATCTGTCGCGCAAGCTTCCCTTCGAAGCTTTCGAGCTCTTCCGCGAACTGGAGCTTGGAACCTTGCGCATCCCGGTCGCACTCGGGGGACCGGGCGGGTCGGTCGCCGACTATATCGAGATGATCGCCGCAATCGGTGCAGCCGATTCCAACGTGGCGCACGCCCTAAGGTCGCATTTCAACTATGTCGAAAACGTCATCCTCAGCGAGCCGCGCGAGCGGGATGCCGGGGCGATCGAGCTGATCCTGGCCGGAAAGCTCTTCGGCGGCGCCCATACTGAGCAAGGTACGGCACGTCCGGGCCAGGTGACGACGACGATCGTCAGGCAGGGCCACACCTACAGGCTGAATGGCCGCAAATGGTACGCCACAGGCACGGCCTTCGCCGACTTCGCCTCGTTCAGTGCGCTGGACGAGGAAGGGCAGGCCGTCGGTGTTCTCCTGCCGGTCGACAGGGAGGGCATTACCATTCTCGACGATTGGGATGGCATGGGACAGCGGCTGACTGCAAGTGGAGGCGTGATCCTCGACAATGTCGAGGTGTTCCCGCACGAGATGGCCCGCCGCGCCCTCGACAATCTCGTGGGGCGCCATTGCTCGACGCTGCGACAGTTGCACCTGGCGGCAAGTGCTGCCGGCGCAGTGCGCAACGTCCTTTCCGATGGACTTGCCTATGTCCGCAAGCAGGCGCGCTCCGCCGCCCACAGCAGCGCCGAAACGGCCAATCAGGATCCTTTCGTCCAGCAGGTCATCGGCGAAATTTCGGCCAATTCCTTCGCGATCGACACGGCGATTGCCGCGGCGGCAGTTGCACTCGATCAGACAGTTGCCGCGCTTGGCGAGGGGGTGGACGCCGAGATCGAGGACGCCTTGATCGCCAGCTCCCGTGCGACAGCGCAAGCGCAGCTTGTAATTGGCCAGCTCGGATTGCGAAGTGCGGAGCGCATGTTTGAGCTCGGCGGTGGCTCGGCGACGTCCCGCAACAACAACTTCGATCGGCACTGGCGCAACATCCGCACCGTACTCAACCACAACCCCCTCTCGCACAAGGCGAGGGTGCTGGGCGACTACCTGGTTAACGGGACGACCACCCATCTGAGGGAAGGAAAGGTGTTTTGACTGCGCACACACCTGTCAAAACAGGGGCGCCGGAGGCTCTCCCCACGATGAGCGCATGCCCGCAGCGTTTAACTGAGGCGCACGGAGACCTGGTCGAAAAGTTCTTCAATTGAACGTACGCCTTAAACGTCGCCTTGTGCACTGTTTGATCGCATAATGTATCGGGCCTTTATCAACCAAAGACAGCGACTGCTGATTTGACGATGATGCCACCATCCTGGCTTCTGCGCATTTGACGGCCGGTAGCAGCGCGAAAGATCTGCAGCAGTTGCAGCGCCGGCGGTACCCGTG
>Ga0102589_1000445_pt1 | contig 86334 bp, 96 predicted proteins | sample AraplaMF_Col_mLB_FD_76858 | JGI IMG/M metagenome (GOLD analysis project Ga0102589, IMG submission 76858) | Arabidopsis root microbial communities from the University of North Carolina, USA - plate scrape MF_Col_mLB | ecosystem: Host-associated > Plants > Roots > Endosphere | place: USA...
TCTATGACCTGATGAAGGCGGGCCGGTTCGCCGAGGCGCTCAAGCTCTACCAGTGGATGACGCCGATGCTGCACCTGGATGTGTCGACCAAGCTGGTGCAGAACCTGAAGCTCATCGACGTGCTGGTGGGCGTGGGTTCCGAGCACATGCGCCGTCCGCGCCTGCCGCTGATCGGCGAGGAGCGCGCCTTCATCGAAGCGGTCGTCCGGAAGGCGCTCGCCACGCGGCCTGCGCAGTACCAGTCGGTTGCCTGACCCGCGCTTTTCCTCACTGCAGGGCCAACAACACCATGGAAGAAAACGCCTTGAAACGCGGGGGCCTGTCCCGCCGGATGCTCGACGTGTCGGACTTCGTCCTCCGCTGCGAGCGCCACCTGCTCTCCAGCCTGATGGGCCTGCTCATCGCGCTGGTCCTGCTGAACGTGGTCACGCGCTACGGCGGCTTTCCGCTCTACTGGGTGGACGAGGCCTCGGTGTACTGCGTGGTCTGGCTCACCTTCATCGGTGCGTCGGCCATGACACGGCTGCGGCTCGACTTCGCGGTCACGCTGCTCACCGACAAGCTCGGCGCGAAAGCTGCGCGCATCGCCAAGGCCAGCGCCTCCGGCGGCGTGCTGCTGCTGGGCCTGGCCCTGCTGGCGATGTGCTGGCTCTGGATGGACCCGGTCGGCATCGCGCGCCACGGCTTCGATGCCCGGGAGTTCGCCGCGGAAACCTTCAACTTCCTCTACACCGAGAAAACGCAGACGCTCGACTGGCCGACCTGGCTCGTGCAGCTCATCCTGCCGATCTTCTCGCTCACCCTCAGCGTGCATGCGCTGTCCAACCTCATCGAAGACCTCGGCCTGCAGCCCAAGCGCGTGCACGACGAGTTCCACGTCGTCAACGCGGATGCAGTGAACTGAAAATGACAAGAGCACACCCCCAGTCTGCACGCACTTCGTGTCGCTTCGCCCCCCTCGCCAACGGCCCGGCAAAGCCGGTTCCGCGGCGTTCCTGGAACAACCTCCCCCGGAGCCGGTGACGACATGCTGACCTCCGCATTCTTCCTGCTGATCATGCTGATCGGCGTGCCGATCGGCGCCTGCCTCTGCCTCTCGGGCATCGTCTACATCCTCAACGCCGGCGACACGGTGCTGTTCCAGTCGTTCCCGGTGCAGATGTTCGGCGGCGTCGACAGCTACAGCCTCATCGCGATTCCGCTCTTCATCCTGATCGGCGAGGTCATGAACGGCGGCGGCATCACGAAGCGGCTGGTCGACCTCGCGCTGGCCTTCATCGGCTCGGTCAAGGGCGGCCTTGCCTACGTGAACATCCTGGCCAACATGCTGGTGTCGTCGATCATCGGCTCGGCCACCGCGCAGGTGGCGATCATGAGCCAGATCATGGTGCCGGAGATGGAAAAGCAGGGCTACGACAAGACCTTCGCCGCCGGCATCACCGTGTACGGCGGCATGCTCGGGCCGATCATTCCGCCGTCGGTGATGTTCGTGGTGTACAGCGTGCTGGCGCAGGTGGCCGTGGGCGACATGCTGATCGCCGGCATCATTCCCGGCGTCATCCTCACGGTGCTGTTCTTCATCGTGATCGCGTGCATGGGCCTGATCTACAACTACCCGCGCACCGAGAAACGCACGATCAGACAGCGCCTGCACACCATGCTCACGGCCTGCCCGACGCTGCTGATTCCCATCGTCATCGTCGGCTCGATCCTCGGCGGCGTCGCCAACCCGACCGAATCGGCGGCGGTGGGCGCAGTGGCCGCGGTGCTGGTCGGGCGCTACGTCACGAAGGAATTCCGCTTCGCGATGATCCCGCAGATCCTGCTGAAGTCGGCAATCTACTCGGCGGTGGTGCTGTTCCTGGTCGCGGCCGCGGCGGTGTTCTCGTGGCTGCTGATCTACGGCAAGGTGCCGCAGGCCACGGCCGCCTGGATCCAGACGGTGGCGAAGGACCCGATCGCCTTCCTGCTGCTGGTCAACCTGATCCTGCTGGTGATCGGCACCGTGATCGACGGCATCCCCGGGCTGATCATGACCGTGCCGATCCTGCTGCCCATCGCGACCGAGATCTACGGCATCGACCCGCGCCATTTCGGCGTGGTGGTGGTGATCAACCTCGTGCTCGGGCTGATGACGCCGCCCGTGGGCCTGAGCTTCTTCGTGGCGTCGGCGGTGACCGGCGCGAAGCCCGGAAAGATGTTCATCGTCACGCTGCCGTTCTTCCTGATCTGCTGCGCGGCGCTGGTGCTGCTGTCACTGTTTCCCAGCCTGTCGCTTGCGCTCATCAAGTAAATCCCCTTCCCCCTCCTCCTCCTCACTCAACCGGAGCCTCGCATGTCCCTCTCCCGCCGCCAGTTCGTCCAGGCCGCCGCCGGCACCGCCGCCGTGTCGACCGCCTTGTTCGGCACCGTGTCGCGTGCCGCAACGGCCAAGGAATTCCGCCTCGGCCTCATCACGCCCGCCGGCCATTCGTGGAACCGCGCCGCGGTGAGCTTCGGCGAATCGCTCAAGAAGGCCACCGACGGCCGCCTGAGCGTCACGGTGTTCCATTCGGGCCAGCTGGGCAACGAGTCGGCCATGATGCAGCAGCTGCAGTCCGGTGCGCTGGACATGGGCTGGATCCAGGCGGCCGAGCTGGGCTCGCGCGTCGCGAGCGTGGCGGCCATCAACGCGCCCTACCTCGTGCGCTCGACCACCAACGTCGCCTCCCTGGTGCGCACGCCCGCCGCGCTCAAGCTGCTCGACGTGCTGCCGCGCGAAACCGGCACCATCGGCCTGGGCTGGGGCATCACCGGCATGCGCGTGGTGTTCGCCACCAAGGACATCTCGACGCCCACCGACCTGAAGGGCATGAAGCTGCGCATCAACCCCACGCCCGTGTACCGCGACTTCTACCAGTTGCTGGGCGCCGCGCCCACGCCCATCCCGACGCCGGGCGTGTTCGACGCCATGGCCAACGGCCAGGTCGACGGGCTCGAAGCCGACATCGAGTTCTCCTGGAACCAGCGCTTCGACCGCGTCGCCAAGACCATGCTGCCGATGAACGCGCTGTTCATGCCCTTTGCGCCGCTGGTGTCGGGCCGCATCTGGCAGACGCTCGACGCCAAGGACAAGGCGCTGATCGCCGACCTGGTCAAGCAGCAGCTCGACGCCCAGATCAAGGACATCGTGACCACCGAACTCGGCCTGGTCGACAAGTTCAAGGCCAGCGGCATCGCGATCAAGAGCGGCGCCGGCTACAACCCCGCGCCGGTCATTGCGGAGTTCGACAAGGTCTGGCTGCCCAAGGCGCCGCAGATCGCCGAGCTGCGCAAGATCGGCGCGGCGCTCTAGCCAGACGCCCCGGGGCCGCCGGGAGGGTTCGCACCAATCGCGTGCGGGCACCGTTTTTGCTTGAATGCCGAAGCATTCACATTTACGGATCTCGCATGAACAAGCGCCAACTGCTCCAGTCCTTCCTTGCCGCCTCGGCCCTGTGCTTCGGCCTCACCACGGCCCATGCCCAGGCCCCGACGCCGATCAAGTTCCAGCTCGACTGGCGCTTCGAAGGACCGGCCGCGTTGTTCCTGCACCCTGCCGCCAAGGGCTACTTCAAGGCCGCGGGCCTCGATGTGACCATCGACGCGGGCAACGGCTCGGGCGGCACGGTCACGCGCGTGGCCTCGGGCGCCTACGACATGGGCTTTGCCGACCTCGCGGCGCTGATGGAATTCCACGCCAACAACCCCGACAGCCCGAACAAGCCGGTCGCGGTGATGATGGTCTACAACAACACGCCGGCCTCGGTCATGGCGCTCAAGAAGAGCGGCATCACCAAGCCCGCCGACCTCGCCGGCAAGAAGCTCGGCGCGCCGGTGTTCGACGCGGGCCGCCGCGCCTTCCCGATCTTCGCCAAGGCCAACAGCATCGGTGCGGTCAACTGGACCGCGATGGACCCGACGCTGCGCGAGACCATGCTGATCCGCGGCGACATCGACGCCATCACCGGCTTCACCTTCACCTCACTGCTCAACCTCGAAGCGCGCGGCGCCAAGGCGGCCGACATCGTCGTGCTGCCCTACCCCGACCACGGCGTGAAGCTCTACGGCAACGTGATCATCGCGTCGCCCAAGCTCATCAAGGACAACCCGGCGGCCATCAAGAAATTCCTCTCGGCCTTTGCCAAGGGCGCCAAGGAAGTCATCGCCAACCCGGCGGTGGCGATCGAATCGGTCAAGGCGCGCGACGGCATCATCGACAGCAAGCTCGAAACCCGCCGCCTGCAACTGGCCATCGACACGGTCATCAACAGTCCCGATGCGCGCGCCGAAGGCTTCGGCGGCGTCAACGCGGGCCGCCTGTCGCTGATGGCCTCGCAGGTATCGGACGCGTTCAACACCAAGACCCGCGTGAGCCCCGACGCGGTGTGGACGGCCGCGCTGCTGCCGCCCACGGCCGAACTCAACATCCTGAAGAAGTGATGGCGGACGCATCGAACGCGGTCGCCCCTTTCGTCGACTTCCAGGACGTCTGGCTCGCCTACAACGAGGAGCTTCTGCGCGCCAACCACTTCGCGGTCGAGGCCATCGACCTGAAGGTCAAGCGCAGCGAATTCATCGCCATCGTCGGCCCTTCGGGCTGCGGCAAGTCGACCTTCATGAAGCTCACCACGGGCCTGAAGATGCCGTCGATGGGCAGGATCCGCATCGACGGCCAGCCCGTGACCGGGCCGCTCAAGATCTCGGGCATGGCCTTCCAGGCGCCGTCGCTGCTGCCCTGGCGCACCACGGTCGACAACGTGCTGCTGCCGCTCGAAATCGTCGAACCCTACCGCTCGAACTTCAAGGCGAAGCGCAAGGAATACGTCGAGCGCGCGCGCAAGCTGCTGCAGAAGGTGGGCCTTGCGGGCTACGAAGACAAGTTTCCATGGCAGCTCTCGGGCGGCATGCAGCAGCGCGCGAGCATCTGCCGTGCGCTCATTCACGAGCCCAAGATGCTGCTGCTCGACGAGCCCTTCGGCGCGCTCGATGCCTTCACGCGCGAGGAGCTCTGGTGCATCCTGCGCGACCTCTGGACCGAGCAGCAGTTCAACGTGATTTTGGTGACGCACGACCTGCGCGAATCGGTGTTCCTGGCCGACACGGTGTACGTGATGAGCAAGAGCCCGGGGCGCTTCGTGGTCAAGCGCGAAATCGAGTTGCCGCGTCCGCGCGAGCTCGAGCTCACCTACACGAAGGAGTTCACCGACATCGTGCTGGAGCTGCGCGGCCACATCGGCGCGATCCGCAACACGGGCATCAGCGCGGCACAAACGGCCGCCGCTGCTGTTTCCCACTGAGCGGCGCGCCATCATGAAGAACACCAAGCAAATCGAACGCTGGTCGCCCTGGCTGCTGCTGGTCGCCGTGCTCCTGCTGTGGCAGATCGTCTGCGCGGGCTTCGAGGTCTCGGACTTCATCTTCCCGAGCCCGTGGCGCATCTGGACGCAGTTCTGGGAATACAAGGAAATCATCGCGGGCCACGCGTGGCGCACCTTCTGGGTCACGATGGCGGGCTTCGGCCTGGCGATCGTGGTGGGGGTGTTGATGGGCTTCGTCATCGGCAGTTCGCGCATCGCGTACGCGGCGATCTATCCGCTCATGACAGCCTTCAACGCGCTGCCCAAGGCGGCCTTCGTGCCGATCCTCGTGGTGTGGTTCGGCATCGGCGTCGGGCCGGCGATTCTCACGGCCTTCTTGATCAGCTTCTTCCCGATCATGGTCAACATCGCGACGGGCCTGGCCACGCTCGAGCCCGAACTCGAAGACGTGCTGCGCGTGCTCGGCGCCAAGCGCTGGGACGTGCTCATGAAGATCGGCCTGCCGCGCTCCATGCCCTACTTCTTCGGCTCGCTCAAGGTCGCGATCACGCTGGCCTTCGTCGGCACCACGGTGAGCGAGATGACGGCCGCCAACGAAGGCATCGGCTACCTGCTGATTTCGGCGGGATCGGCCATGCAGATGGGCCTGGCCTTCGCGGGCCTGATGGTGGTGGGTGCGATGGCGATGCTGATGTACGAACTCTTCAGCGTGATCGAGAAGCACACGACCGGCTGGGCGCACCGAGGTTCGCAGAATCAATAATGCGCGGATGACACGCGATCAGATCATTCGCGCGCTGCGGCGCGCCGACGAAGTGGCCCGCCGTGCGATGGCGATGGGCCGCCATCCCTTCGGTGCGGTGCTCGTCGCGCCCGATGGCGAGACCATCCTCGCCGAGCAAGGCAACATCGACACGGTGAATCACGCCGAAGCCACGCTGGCGCGCCATGCCGCGCAGAACTGGCCGGCCGAGTACCTGTGGCAATGCACGTTGGTCACGACCTTCGAGCCCTGCGCGATGTGCGCGGGCACGAGCTACTGGGCGCACATCGGCCGCATCGTCTACGGCGCGGAAGAATCGGCGCTGCTCGCGCTCACGGGCGACCACCCCGAGAACCCGACGCTGAGCCTGCCCTGCCGCGAGGTGTTCGCACGCGGGCAGAAGCAGATCGAGGTGATCGGGCCGGTGCCTGAAGTGGCCGAGGAAATGGTCGCCACGCACCGCGGGTTCTGGGAAACGCGCTAGGCCAGCAGCAACGAGGCTTCGTCGCGCCAGTAGACAACGGCCGCGAGCCAGCCCTCCCACACGCAGCCATTGCAGCCGCGCCCGCAGCAGGTGGTGGGCTCGGGCGGCGGCGTCCGAAGTTCGACCCGCTGCGCAGCGGCTTCGGCCTGGATGTGCGCGATCAGCACCTGGGCGCTGGCAAGATCGGTCGGCGTGGAGAAGGAGTCTTTGTCGTCTGGAAGCATAGGCGGCAACGGCCGATTGTCGTTCGTTGCTAGGCGACCAGGTCGAGTTCGAGCCGCATCTTCGCGCCGCCCGATTCGCCCGCCCCGATGCTCAGTTGCCCGCGGTGCAGGCGCGCCACCTCGGCCACCAGATGCAGCCCGAGCCCGGCGCCGCGGCCGCGCGGCACGAGCCGGTGGAAAGGCGCCACCACGCGCTCGCGGTCCGCTTCCGGAATGCCGGGCCCCGAGTCCAGCACCTCGATGCACGACGGCTCGCACAGCCGCACCTGGATGTCGCAGCCCTGCCCGCCATGCTCGATGGCGTTCTGGATCAGGTTGGTGAGTGCGCGCTCGAGCGAAGGCGCGTCGCCGCGCGCCACCAGCGGCCGCGGTGCGTCGACCGACAGCGTGCAGCGGCTCTGGATCGCCAGCGGCGCGACATCGGCCGCCACGCGTTCGCAGAGCGCCTTCAGGTCCACCTGTTGCTCCTGCAGCGCGATGTGGTCGAGCCGCTGCAGGTCGAGCAGTTGCTCGGCCAGCGTGGCGAGCCGCGCCGAGGCCTGCATCAGCTTCACCTTGAGCGGATCGTTCGGCAGGCCTTCGAGACGGATCTGCAGCGTGGTGATCGGGGTGCGCAGCTCGTGCGCCGCGTCGGCCAGGAAACGCTCCTGCCGGTCATAGCCTTCGTTGAGCCGGTCGAAGGCGCGGTTGACGGCATTGACCAGCGGGCGGATCTCGCTCGCCACATGGGTGAGCGGCAGGCGCGTGGTGCGCTCGTGCACGTCGATGCTCTCCGCATGCTCCGCCGTGGCGACCACCCCGCGCAGGCCCCGCTTCACCACGAAAGGCGTGGCCAGGATCACGCCGAGGCTGGTCAGGAGCGCCATCGGCGCCACCAGGAACAGGAACACGAAGCCGGTGCCCTTGAGCGTGTTCTTGACCGACAGCGGGCTGCCGGTCTGCGCGAGCACGTTGACCAGGCCGGCGGAAGTCTCGACGCGCTCGAAGCGGGCCTTGGGCTGCGTGTTGTCCTTCTCGGGCTCGATGGCCATGCGCTCCGTACCGTCGAGCACGGCCAGGAGCGCGGCGTACTTCGGCGGCACATCGCCATGGCGCAACTCCGCACCCCCGGCATCGCGCGCGATGAACCAGAAGGAAGGGTCGCCCTTCTGCAGCCGCTGGAACTCGGGCGTCGGCACGGCCACCAGCCGGCCGTTCTCATCGTGGGCCAGCGCGCGCTGGATCACCCCGACCGTCTCCTGCCCGGTCTCGTCGACCACGCGCCCCAGCATCCAGGCCAGGCCGATGAAGCCGCCCAGCACCAGCGAGCCGACCACCACCTGCAGCAGGATCAGGCTCCAGATCAGACGCCAGCGCAGCGAGAGCAGGCTCAGGCTCATGGCGGCGATGCGGCGCAGATGAGGTAGCCCACGCCGCGGATCGCATGGATCTCGACCTGCGCGCCGGCCTTGTCGAGCTTGGAGCGCAGGCGCGACACGTGCGTGTCGAGCGCGTTGGACTGGATGTCGTCCTTGTGGCCGTACACGCGGTCCTGCAGGGTTTCGCGCAGCACGGTGCGGCCGCGGTGCGCGAGCAGCGTCTCGAGCACGAGCAGCTCGCGCCGCGGCAGCGTGAGGCACAGCTCGCCCACATCGGCCTGCCGCGTGTGATGGTCGAAGCGCAGCCGCCCCAGCGCCATGACGAGGGTGGCGCGCACCGCGGGGCGCCGCGCCAGGGCGCGCACGCGCGCCATGAGCTCGTCCATCGAGAAGGGCTTGGCGAGGTAGTCGTCCGCGCCGCCGTCGAGGCTCAGCACGCGCTCGGCCACGTCGGACATGGCGGTGAGCACCAGCACGGCGGCGGCGATGTCGTTGCCGCGCAGGAAGTCCACGAGCGAGAGGCCATCGCCATCGGGCAGGCCGCGGTCGAGCACGACCACGTCGTGCTGCGCACCGAGCGCGGCCTCCTCGGCCTCCCGCAGCGAGCTCGCCACATCGACCACCGCCTGGTTCTGGCGGAGCGCCGAAGCGAGCGCCTGCGCCAGATCGGCATCGTCTTCGACAAGCAGGATTCTCATGAGGGGTGGTGCGGCAGGCCGGATGGGCGGGCCATTCTAGAAGGGGCGCTGCACGGGGCGGGCGCAATGTTCATGCAATGCGGATGCATAAGCTGTGTCGCTTCGCCCCTCCCGAAAGCAGCATCGGTGACATCCCGCCAGAGCCCTCCATCCCTGTCTTGCGTGCCCTGGTACCTGGCATTGGGACGGCGGATCGCAACGCTCTGGTTCGTCAAGATGATCGGCACCACGGCCGGCATCTCGGGCTTCTTCTTTCTCTACTTCTGGGTGATGCACAACCCGCCGTCGACGCCGACGGTGATGCCGCTCACGCCGATCGACCACTGGGTGGACGTGAGCGACGATGCCATGCTGCTGTACGGCTCGCTGTGGTTCTACATCTCGCTGGCCCCGGCCTTCGCGAAGGACAAGGCCGAACTGTGGGCCTGCGCGCAGGGCGCCGCGGTCATGGCAGCCATCGGGCTCGCGGTGTTCTGGTTCCTTCCGACCACGGTGCCGGTGTTCCCGGTCGACTGGTCGCAGTACCCGGCGCTGCAGTTCCTCAAGGCCACCGACGTGGGCGGCAATGCCTTCCCCTCGCTGCACGTGGCCTTCGCGGTGTTCGCCGCCGTGCTGCTGGGCCGTCAGCTGCGCAGCGTGGGCGCGCCCGCGTGGACGCAATGGGTGAACCTGCTGTGGGCCTTCGGCATCATCTACTCGACGCTCGCGACGCGGCAGCACGTGCTGCTCGACGTGCTTGGCGGCGCGCTGCTCGCGGTACTCGTCTGCGGGGCCCGCACCTCGCGCGAACAGCTGACGCTGGCCAAAGCCTGAGGCACGCCGTCAGGCGGCCGATCCTTCAAGAACACCGCGGAACCGGCTTCGCCGGGCCGCAGGTGTTGCCCCCGGCAGGGGGAGGGCGTTGCGACACGAAGTGCGCGCAGCCTGGGGGCGAGCCCTGGCTACCAGAAGATCCAGAGAGCCAGGCCGCCGAAGATCGCCCACTTCACGAGGTAGTAGACGCGCTTGTCCCAGGCCTTCAGCCGCTTGCCGACCACGCGGATCTGGTAGATGTACTTGAACGCGCGGTTGATGCCGCCCGTCTTGTCGCCCGCCTCGTTGGGCGAGCTCGCCGCGGCCAGCAGGTTCTTGGCGAACCAGCGGTTCACCGCGCTGGCCCAGCGGTACTTCAGCGGGCGCTCGATGTCGCAGAACAGGATCACGCGGTCGTGGTCGGTCGTGTTCTCGGCGTAGTGGATGAAGGTCTCGTCGAACACCACGGCTTCGCCGTCGCGCCAGTGGTAGCGTTGGCCGTCCACGTCGATGTAGCAGCCCTCGACGCCCGGCGTCCACAGGCCCAGGTGGTAGCGCAGCGAGCCGGCGAAGGGGTCGCGATGGCGCACGAGGCGGCTGCCCGGCGGCAGCTCGGCGAACATGGCCGCCTTGATGGTGCCGATGCCCTTGAGCAGCTCGGTCGTGCGCGGGCACAACACGGCGGCAGAGGGATGCGCCTCGTCGTACCACTTGAGGTAGAAGCGCTTCCAGCCGCTCTTGAAGAAGGAGTTGAAGCCCACGTCGTTGAACTGGCTCGAGGCCTTGATGCTGCCGCCGTTGCGCATGGCGAGCGCCTCTTCGCGGATGACTTCCCAGTTCTGCTCGAGCACCCGCATCTCGGGGAACTCCGCAGGCGACAGGTACGGCGTGCCCGGCACCTTCGAGAAGAGGTACATGAAGACGTTCAGCGGCGCAAGGAAGGTCGAGTGGTCAGAGAGCTGTCTGAAGAAACGATGCCGGACCTGCCCGCGGAAATGAACGTAGAGCGCGCTGAGCGCGAAGATAGCAAGAATGACCCACTTCATTGTTGAAAGTGTCCTGTAGACGGCGCCGGGGGTAGCCGGGTAGTGTAAATCGTCGCCCCCAAATGGACCTGACCACGCCCTTTGGCCGTGTCCCGAGGGAGGTTTCAGGTGCACAGCATGGGCTGCGGCGCCTCGGCCGCCGCCAGCGGCAGCCGCACGGTGGCCATCAAGCCGCCGCCCCGGGCTTCGCCCAGCACCACCTCCCCGCCGTGCCTGTCGACCACCGACTTGACGATGGCCAGGCCCAGGCCGCTGCCGCTTTGCGTCTGGTCGGGGTTGCGGAAGAAGCGGTCGAACACCCGCTCGCGCAGCGCGGGCGGAATCCCGGGCCCCTGGTCCGCCACGCTCAGCACCGCCTGCGTCCCTTCGATCGCCACCTGGACCCTGACCGCTCCGTCCGGCGGGCTGTACTTGATGGCGTTGTCGATGAGGTTGTCGATCATCGAGACCAGGCTTTCGCGCTCGCCCAGCACCTGCACGCTGCCCTCGCAGTCGAGCTCCAGTTCCACGCCGCGGGCGCTGGCCAGGCCCTCGATCATGGCCAGCCGGTCCTGTACCAGCGCATCGAGCGACAGCATGACCGGCAGGTCGTTGTTCGACACCGCATCGCTGCGCATCAACTGCAGCAGCTGCCCCACCAGCCGCGCCGCGCGGTCGTTGCTGCGCAGCAGGTTGCCCATGAGTTCGCGCTGCCCTTGGTCGGTGCTCTGCTCCTTCAGCGCTTCCACGTTCACGCGCATGGCCGCGAGCGGCGTGCGCAATTCGTGGGCCGCATCGGCAATCAGGCTGCGTTCGCGCGAGGTGCTGTCGCGCACGCGCTGCAGGAGGCTGTTGATGCTCTGCACCAGCGGCTTCAGCTCCTTGTGCGGCGGCGTGTACGACAACGGCGTCATGTCGGCAGGCCCGCGCTCGGCGGTTTCCCTGCTCACCTGCCGCCAGGGGCGCAGCGCGACGCGCACCGAGAGCCACGCGGGAAAGATCAGGAAGGGCAGGCTGATCACCAGCGGCAGCACGTAGAAGCCGCGGTACATGACGGTGACGGTCAGGCGCCAGACGCTGGGTTCGGCCAGCATCACGCGGGTGTCCGTGCCGGGCGCCACCAGCGTGCGGGCACGCCATTCGCGGCCGCCCGCCTTCACGGTCTCGATGCGGTTCGGCACGGTGTTGAGGATGACGGGCGTCGCGGCCGTGGAGCGGTAGATCAGCTTGCCCTGCTGCCAGACCTGCATGACGGGCGAGCTGTCCGACGCCGGGTCGCCGTCGCCCACGGCTTCGAGCAGCGCCAGGTCAAAGGCGGCCAGGCTTTCCTGCTGGCGGTCGGGCCGATCGGCCAGGTTCTGCGCGATCGACAGGACGGACTGGAAGATCTTGTCGTACTTCAGCAGCTCGGGGTCTTCGTAGGAGTCGTACAGCAGCAACGCGATGGCCATGGTCCACAGCAGGGCCACCACGGCCATCTGCGCCAGCAGAAGGCGCCGCATCAGGGAAGGCTGCTTCCAGTTCTGCCAGCGCCGCGCCAGCGCCTGCCTCATTTGGCGCTGCTCCGCGCGAGCGATTGCACGTCGATCACGTAGCCGATGCCGCGCACCGTGCGGATGTAGCCCTGCCCGATCTTGCGGCGCAGGTTGGAGATGTGCACCTCGAGCGAATTGCTGCCGTTGGCCTGCCCGCCGGGCAGCACCTGCTCTTCCATCACGCGGCGCGTGACCACGCGGCCGGTGCGCTTGAGCAGCAGCGCCAGCAGGTCGAACTCGCAGCGCGACAGCTCCACCGGCTCGCCGTCGACGATCACGCCGCGGGTCGGCTCGTGCAGCGCGAGGCCGCGCATGCGGATGGTCTCGTCGTTGAAGCCGTAGCTGCGGCGCGCCAGGGCACGCACGCGCGACAGCAGCTCGGCCAGCGCGAAGGGCTTGACGAGGTAGTCGTCCGCGCCGTCGTCGAGGCTGCGCAGGCGGTCGTTGAGCGCATCGCGCGCACTGAGCACCAGCACCGGGAGGATCTGCCGGTCGCGGCGCAGGCGGAACAGCAGGTCCAGCCCGTCGCCGTCGGGCAGGCCGAGGTCGAGCAGCACCATGTCGAACGTGCCGCCTTCGAGGGTGCGCAGGGCGTCGTCGAGCCTGCGCACCCACACCACGTCCATGCCTTGGTTCGCGAGTGCGATGCGCACGCCGTTGCCGAGATCAAGATCGTCCTCAACAAGCAAAAGGTTCATGGGTCTGCAGGCGAACTCGCCCGATGGTCGGAATGAGGGCGAAGTATCTGCCACGCCCTGCGCGGGGACTTCAGGAAATCTTCATGAAGGGCCAAGGGGCCCTTCAGGTGCGGAATCGACACTGGACCGATCGCATCCTGTGGAACATCGAACGTGAATCGAACACCGCTCCGGCTGATCCGGCCCCTCTGGTTTCAACCCCGGCGCAGGCATGTCCTGCATGCCCTGGCGGCCCTCCCGCCGGCGCTGGCCCTGGCGGCTTGCGGCGGCGGTGGAGGTGCCCGCGGCGGGACCGGGGCGGGCACCGCTCCCGGTGCCGTCTCCGTCGCCGATCGGCGCATCAAGGTGTCGACCGCACCCGATGTGTCGCTCCAGGTGCGCGACTGGCAGAAACCCGGCGCCACCGGCCCTGCCATCGTGCTGCTGGCCGGCCTGGGCGCCAACGCGCGCTGCTTCGACAGCCTCGCTCCCGCGCTGGCAGCCGATTCGCGCGTGGTGGCGATCAGCCGGCGCGGCTACGGCCTGTCCGACAAGCCGCGGCCGGTCCGCAGCGCCACCCAGTACTACGAGGTGGACACGCTCGCCTCCGACCTGAAGGCCGTGCTCGACGAACTGGGGCTGCTGCGCGTGGTGCTCGGCGGCCACTCGGTCGCGGGCAACGAACTCACCCGCTTCGCGGGCCGCTTTCCGGAGCGGGTGCAGGGCCTCGTCTACCTGGACACCTCGTTCGACTACACGGTGGACGGCGACTCGGGGGGCGAGGAACTGCCGGACAACCGGGCGCTGGACGACCCCAGGCCGACGCCCGAAGACGCCAAGTCGCTGCAGGCCGCCATCGCATTCACGCGGCGCACGGTCAAGAACTGGTGGCCGCCGCTCGAAGCGAACCTGCGCGATTCGCTCGACGTGCAGCCCGACGGCAGCGTGCGCCCCAACACGCCGGAGGATGTCGAAGCCGCCATGGACACCGCAGCCCACCACTTCTCTCCCGACTACGCGGCGGTGCGCGCGCCCTCGCTGGTGATCACCGCCCTGCCCGCCGACCACCGGGACCTGCTCCCATGGCTCGATCTGCCGCTCGATGCAAGGACCGCGAAGGACGCCGCCGATTGCCTGCGCATCCTTCGCCGCGCGCGCATCGCCGATGCGAACCGCCTGGCGGCAGCGCTGAAGACCCCGCACCACCTGACGCTCGACAACTGCAGCCACGGCGACTTCTTCATCGAGCGCGAAGCCGATGTGCTGCGCGCGATCCGCTTCATGACGTGGGCCTGAGCGTCGCCCGCCGTGTCAGCGCAGCAGCTTGATCAGCGCCGCGATCTCCTCGCCGCCGAGCCCCGCCGCATCGGCACGCCTGAACAGGCCCGCCGCGAACGCCGGGAACTCGGTGTTGATGCCCGCCTCCTGCGCCGTCTGCAGGATGCGCTGCGTCGCCTCGACCGAGATGCGCATCGGGCTCTGAGAGATCGTGAAGTCGCCGGACTGGATCACCGAGCCCTCGTGCTGGAGGAAAGCTGCGAAGGTCGGCATGATGCCGGCGACGATGCGGCCGTACGCGGCGACGTCGAAGCCTTCATGCTCGGCGATGCGCGCGCCGTGCATGAACCCGAGCAGCGTGCCGTAGATGGTGGAGAGCGTCGCCAGGTCCATCGCCGCCGCGGCGCCGGCCTTCTCGCCCAGGTACACGATGCCGCCGGCCAGCGCCCGCAGCAGCGGCTCGGCCTCGCGGAAAGCGGCTTGCGCGCCCGACACGAGGATCGGCGTGTCGGGCTGCCCCATCTGGTCCGGCGCGGCCTGGATCGCGCCTTCGAGGTAGGCGGCGCCATGCCGGTGCGCCCAGGCCTCGGCCGCGAGCGCGTCGCGCGGGCTGCCGGTGGTCAGCTGGACCAGCAGCCGGCCATCCATTGCCGCCGCGACGCCGTCCATCGCAAGGATCGCGTCAGCGGCGCGGTAGTCGTGGACGCACATCACCGCGACCTTGGCGGCGCGCACCGCTTCGGCCGCGCTGCGCGCGAGTACCGCGCCTTTCGCGACCAATGCATCGGCCTTCTCCGCCGTGCGGTTCCACACAGTGACCTTGCGGCCCTGGTCCAGATAGAGCCGCGCGATGGCGATGCCCATCGAGCCCAGGCCCAGAACGGAAACTTCCTTGTTGCTCATGGCGATTCCAATGCAGATCCTGCAGGTTGTGATGACGCCCGCATCGTAGGAATCTCACTTGCCAATGGTCAAGTACCTACCATAAAGTGAGGTACTTACCAAAACGTACGTATTGGAACGGCGCATGAAGGCGAAGAAGCCCTACAACTGCGGCATCGGGCCCGCATTCGAAGTGATCGGCGGCAAGTGGAAGGCGGTGATCCTGTGGGAGCTGCACGCGCAGCCGCGCCGCTTCGGCGAGCTGAAGCGGCTCTTGCCCGACATCAGCGAGAAAATGCTGATCCAGCAGCTGCGCGAACTGGAGGCCGACGGCATCGTCAACCGCGAGGCGTTCCACGAAGTGCCGCCGCGCGTCGAATACTCCGAGACCAAACTGGGCGCAACGCTCAATGCGGCGCTCGGGCCGCTGGCCGACTGGGGCGACCGCTATGCCAGGCGCGTGGAAGCCGCGCGCAAGCAGGCCGAAGCATCGAAGTAGCGGTGCGAACTGGAAGGATCGAATGTCGTTGCTGAAGATACCGGCGGTCGCCCTGCTCGCCGCCTCGCTCTCTCTTGGCCTTGCCCACGCCCAGATGGCGTGCACGGCATCGCCCCTCTACGCAGGTCCGCCGATGCGCTCGGCACCCGAGGCCGTGTGGCAGAAAGACTTCCGGCGCTCCATCGACGGCGAGCTGCCTCCCGATCTGCAGGCCGCACTCGGCGGCGCGCTCGACAGGATGCTCCCGCATGTTCCGGCCGCGAGCGTCGCGGTCGCCATTCCCGGCGAAGGCTTCTGGTCCGCCACGCACGGACTGGCGCGCAAGGAGCCGCCCGCGCGGGCCGTCGCGGACCAGCCCTTCCAGGTGGGCAGCACGACGAAGACCTTCATGGCCGCGGTGGTGCTTCAGCTCGTCGAAGAGAAACGATTGAAGCTGGGTGACACCATCGACGCCTGGTTTCCCGATGCGCCCAACGCGCGGCTCATCACCATCGAGCAGCTGCTGCGGCATACCCACGGGCTGGTGAGCTTCAACGCGTTGCCGTCGCTGGGGACGCAATACCGCCCGCCGGCCGACGTCATCGCTCTCGGCACGGCCCAGCCGCCGCAGTTCTGCCCCGGAACGAACTGGGGCTACTCCAACACCGGCTACGCGATGCTGGGCGTGATCGTCGAGAAGGTCGAACGCATGCCGCTGGCCGACGTGCTGGCCAGGCGCCTGCTGCGGCCCCTGTCGCTCACGCACACCACGATGCGCCAGCCCGGCGTCGAACTGCCGGTGGCGACGGGCCACGCGAGCGGCCGGCCGGTCGATGTGCAGGACCAGTACGCCACGCCCTATGCGGCCGGCGCGCTGGCATCGACTGCGGGCGATCTCGTGCGCTTCTGGCATGCATTGCTCGCGGGCCGGGTGCTGCCCGACGACACGGTGCACCGCATGTTCACCCGCATGCCCGCGATGCTCGGCCCGTACACCGGGGGCCATTCGTCCTACGGCATGGGCGTGCAGCTCTACAACGTGCCCGATGGCCCGGGCCTGATGCTCGGGCACAGCGGCGGCATCGAGGGCTTCACCACCGTGGTCGCCTACGTGCCCGCCGACGACCTGTATGTCGCCGTGTCGTTCAACGAGAAGAATGTGCCCGCGGAAGCGGGACTGTGGGCGCTGGTTCGCGCCGTGCGCGCCTGGCGCGTCGCGCGCTGAAGCGGGCCGCCGTTCAGGCCCAGACCGTCTCGATCTCGGTCTTCACCTCGGTCATGAGCTTGTGGACCGGGCACCTGCCCGCCACGCGCAACAGCTCGTCGCGCTGGGCTTCGGTGAGATCGCCGGTCAGGCGCAGGCCCGACTTGAGACGGTACACGCCCTTGCGCTCCTCGCTGTCGTCGCGGTCGACGACGACCTCGATGTCCTCCACCGGGATGCCCTTGCGGCGCGCATAGATCAGCACCGTGAGCGCCTTGCAGGCCGCGAGCGAGGCGTCGTACAGGTCGTGCGGCGCGGGGCCGGCGTCGCTGCCGCCACCCGCCGGCGAGGCATCGACCGGGATCTCGTGGTTGCGGATCTTGAGGATGTGGCGCGTGCCGGTGGTGCCGTCGCGGCGGATCGAAATGCTCATGCCGGGTTCCTTGTCCAGGGAATCGATGAAAGTCCGGAAGATGGTAGCCGCGGCGCTCAGCGGTCCACCGCCAGCAGCAGCGTCTCCTTGATCTCTTCCATCACCACGTAGCTGTGCGATTCGGCCGCCACCGGCAGCTTCTTGAGGATGTCGCCGAGCAGATGGCGGTATTCGCTCATGCCGCTCAGGCGGGCCTTCACGAGGTAGTCGAAGCTGCCGGAGACGAGGTGGCATTCGAGCACCTCGGGCATGTGCAGCAGCTCCTGGCGCACCTTGTCGAACACGTCGCCCGACTTGGCCGAGAGCTTGATCTCCACGAACACCAGGAGCGTCTTGCCCAGCGCCTCGGGCGACACGCGCGCGTGGTAGCCGGTGATGACGCCGTCGCGCTCCATGCGCTTCACGCGCTCGGCGCAGGGCGAGGCCGACAGGCCGATGTGCTCGGCCAGTTCGGTCATCGAGATGCGGCCCTGGCGCTGCAGCAGGTCGAGGATCTTGCGGTCGATTCGGTCGAGTTCGGGCATTTCACTTCGCACGCAGCGTTGGACGATTCTCGGCAGTGGATTTCACCGAAAAGGTCTGAAAAACAATGGAATCCACTGCATTGTGCCCTTTAGATTCCCCGCATTCCATCTGAATCATTGAATACACCATGAAAGTCATCGTTCTCGGCGGCGGCGTGATCGGCACCACCACGGCCTACTACCTCGCGCGCTCGGGCGCCGATGTCACCCTGCTTGACCGGCAGTCCGGCCCCGCGGAGGAAACCAGCTTCGGCAACGCCGGGCAGGTGTCGCCGGGCTACTCGACGCCATGGGCCGCGCCGGGCATTCCGTGGAAGGCGATCAAGTGGATGTTCAAGAAGCACGCGCCGCTGTCGATCCGCCCCGACGGCACGCTGTTCCAGCTGCGCTGGATGGCGGCGATGCTGCGCAACTGCTCGCCCGAGCGCTATGCGGTCAACAAGGAACGCATGATGCGCGTGGCCGAATACAGCCGCGGCTGCCTGCAGCAGCTGCGCGCCGACACCGGCCTGCAGTACGAGCAGCGCACCGGCGGCACGCTGCAGCTGTTCCGCACACAGGCGCAGCTCGACGCGGTGCAGCGCGACATCGCGGTGCTCGAGGAATGCGGCGTGCCCTATGAGCTGCTCGACCGCGATGCGCTCGCCGGCGTCGAGCCGGCACTGGCCGGTGCACGCGACCGCCTCACGGGCGGCCTGCGCCTGCCCAACGATGAAACCGGCGACTGCCACCTGTTCACCCGCGGCCTCGCCGAGATCGCGCGCGGCCTGGGCGTGGACTTCCGCTTCGGCCAGACCATCGCCGGCCTGGAAACCGATGGCGGCCGCATCACCGGCGTGCGCACCACCGCCGGCAAGGTGCTCACGGCCGACCGCTACGTGATGGCCTTCGGCAGCTACTCGCGCGCCGCCATCGCCTCGCTGGGCCTGGACATTCCGGTGTACCCGGTCAAGGGCTACTCGCTCACCGTGCCGCTGGTCGACGAATCGCTCGCGCCGCAATCGACGGTGCTCGACGAAACCTACAAGGTCGCGGTCACGCGCTTCGACAACCGCATCCGCGTCGGCGGCATGGCCGAGCTCGGCGGCTTCGACCTGCGCCTGAACCCGCACCGCCGCGCCACGCTCGAGAAGGTGGTGAGCGACCTGTTCCCGGGCGGCGACCTGCCGCGCGCGACGTTCTGGACCGGCCTGCGCCCGATGACGCCCGACAGCACGCCCATCGTCGGCGCCACGCGCTATGCGAACCTGTTCCTCAACACCGGCCACGGCACGCTGGGCTGGACCATGGCCTGCGGCTCGGGCAAGCTGATCTCCGACATGGTGATGGGCCAGCGGCCCGAGATCCGCACCGACGGGCTGGGGATGGACCGCTACGAGCAGGGTTCTTCGCGCGCAACGCGTCCGAGCCCCACGACCGCGCCCGCCTGACGCTGTTGGGGCCGCCGATGTGCGCCGCCGATTCGGGACGCGTGCACAGGGCACGCTGCTGGTTTGCAGCCGATCAACCAGTGCTCTGAACGTCCTTGGCTATCGGAACACTCGCGCCGTTCATGCCGCGGTAAATTTCCACCTCGCCGTGCTTCGCAAGCAGCTGCATCAGGTGCTTGCGGATCAGCATCCCGGGCCGGTCCGACTCCATCGAATACTCGACACCGCGCCGGCGCGTGTCCACCAGCGCATCGGGGTCGGTCGATTCGAGGATGTCCTTGTCCTCGCGCGTGACCGCCTCGTCGAAGTCGATCAGCATCTGCGCCGTGCAGTCGGCCTCGGTGTCGTTGCGGAACAGCCATTGGCACAGCTGCATGCGCCCGTCGTCGATGGGCGTGAAGCAGTTGATGATGATGTGGCGCACGCCGCTCGGGTACTCGATGTCGAGCCGGCGCGAGAACGGCAGGAAGTAGGCGTTGCGCATGTGGCGCGTGGTGATCGGATCGGTCACGCCGCTGATCGCATGGAATTTGACCGGGTTGGTCGCCTCGATCACCGTCTCTGCGTAGAAGCCCGATTCGTTCTCGACCAGTTCGTACTTGCTCGGCTTCGGGCTCGCGGCCACGCCGAAGGTGGCGCGGTGCACGAAGCTGAAATGCGAGTTGTCGAAGGAGTTTTCGAGCGCGCGCATCGGGCTGGTCTGCCACTCTTCGTAGAACTGGAAGATGGTGCGGTAGCCCGGGTCGGCGAACTCCGGAATCCCGGGAATGTCGGCGATGGGCTCCTCCAGCGCCACCCATGCATAGCCATGGCGCGCGGTGCAGCGGTAGGCCGTGGTGCGGTACTCGGGCGAAATCTTGCGGTCGGCCTCGTACTGCGGGATGCGGATCACCTGCCCGCTGCGGTCGTAGGTCCAGCCGTGATAGCCGCACTGGATGGCGCCCTGTCCGCAGGCCTTGCCTTCGCCATCGACGCACCAGCCCTTCGAGAGCTTCGCGGTGCGGTGGCAGCAGCGGTCGCGCAACGCGGCGGGCTGGCCGTCGGCATCGAGGAAGAGAACGATGTCTTCGCCCAACAGCCTGAAAGGCTTGGGGCCGTTGGCCAGTTCGGTGAGCGGCATGACGGCATGCCAGAACTTGCGGAAGACGGGTTGTTGGGTGACGAGCATGCGCGGACTCCTTCTGTTGCGTGGGAACGAACGTGAAAGAGCAATTTCCTGTCGGAGCGCGGGACGCCGGACTGAACGCTTCTACTCTGCGCAACCTGTCATGCAAATTGCGCGCCCGGATTGTGGCGCGGCGCGGCCGCGCTTCCAAGCCCGCATCGCAATGCCCGAGCAAAAAAAGACCGTGGCGTGCGGCCTTGCCTGGCATGCGTCGTGCAAGACCCCTCGCAAGAGTAGAAGCGTTCAGCAGCGCACGCACCACCTTTGTGCGCTCGCCCGGAAATTGCTCTTGAAACGCCTCCGCTTTGGCGGAGGGATTCAAGACCAGCGATTTCGAGGCTCTCACATGCTGCAACGTCGACTCTTCCTCGCGGCCAGCGCCGCCACCCTTGCCGCCCCCGCCGTGTTCGCCCAAGGCGGCAAGCTCACCCCGATCAAGTTCACGCTCGACTTCCGCATCAATGGCCAGACCGCGCCCTTCTTCCTCGCGCAGGCCAAGGGCTATTACAAGGACGAGGGCCTCGACGTGACCATCGACACGGGCGCCGGTTCGGTCGCCTCGATCACACGCATTGCGAGCGGCGTCTACCAGATGGGCCTGGGCGACATCAGTGCGCTGGTGGAGTTCAATGCGCAGAACCCCGGCACGCCGATGGTGCAGGCCGTGTACCAGTACTACAACCGCGCACCGTTCGTGATCATCGGCCGCAAGGACCGCGGCGTGACCGGCGATTTCAGGAGCCTTGCGGGCAAGAAGGTGGCGGCCGCCGCCGTCGAATCGACCCGCCGCGCCTGGCCGATGGTGGCGCGCAAGCAAGGCATGCGCAGCGACGCCTTCGTGTGGCAGACCACCGACTTCAGCGCACGCGACAACGTGATGGTGCGCGGCGACGTCGATGCCGCCACTTACTTTCACGATTCGGCCATCTCGCTCTTCGCGCGCATGAAACCCGAGGAGCTCTCGGTGCTCAAATACGCGGACGCGGGCGTCAACCTGTACGGCAATGCAATTCTTGCGAGCAGCAACCTCGTCGCGCAGAACCCGAAGCTGGTCGCCGCCTTCCTGCGCGCGACCAACCGGGCCATCGTCGAGACCTTTGCCAACCCTGCGCCGAGCATCGCCGCCATGCGCCAGCGCGAACCCATCCTCGACGAGAAAATCGAGCTTGAACGCTGGGGCGTCACGGCGCAGTATGTGGGCGCGGCGGACGCGCGCAGCCACGGCCTCGGCGACATCCGGAAGCTCACGCTCGAGCAGCAGGTCGACGAGGTGGCCGATGTGTTCGGACTCAAGGTCAAGCCTGCGGCCGACGCGATTTTCAACACCTCGATGCTGCCTGCGCGCAGCGAACGCATGATTCTCAAGGCATGAACTTCAGCGATCTCCACGACACCGCATACCCCGAGGAAAACACGCTCGACGAGCGCGACGGCCGCTACCTGCGCAAGGCCATCGGCTGGTCGCACCTGGCGCGCCGGCGCGGCAACCGGCCCTTCGGATCGATCATCGTCTCGGCCGCCGGCGAAGTGCTGGCCGAGGCCTACAACAACACCGGCGAAACAGGCGACTGCACCGGGCACGCCGAGACGAATGCGATCCGCGCGCTGGCCGGCCGCAACATCTCGCGCGACGAGTTGGCGGGCGCCACCCTCTACGCCTCGGGCGAGCCCTGCGTGATGTGCGCGGGCGCGATCTTCTGGTCGAACATCGGCCGCGTGGTGTTCGGCATCGACGCCGAGCGCCTGCGCCTGTTCCGCGGCGAGCGGCAGGACCAGCGCGATGCCGAGCTGTCGTGCCGCGATGTGTTCCGCGCTTCGCCGCATGCCATCGAATGCATCGGGCCGGCGCTGGTCGACGAGTCGGCTGCGGCCCATGACGGAGCCTGGAAGGCCTGAGCACTAGACTCGCTGCATGCCCTGGCACGCCCGTCTCCATCTCGACTACCGACAAGAAGCCCACCGCACCGTCGCGCGCTTTCGCCACGACGGGCCGCTGCGCATCCTGCAGAGCCTGTACCCCGAAGGCGATGCGATCTGCCACAACGTGCTGGTGCATCCGCCGGGCGGTCTTGTCGGCGGCGACACGCTCGACATCGACATCGAAGCCGCCGACGGCAGCCACGGCCTGATCACCACGCCTGGCGCGTCGCGCTTCTACCGCTCCGAGGGAGAACTCGCGCTGCAGCGCACGCGCATCCGGCTGGCCAAGGGCGCGCGGCTCGAATGGCTGCCCCTCGAGGCCATCTGCTACAGCGGCTGCGAGGCCGAGAACCGTCTGTCGATCGAAGCCGAGCCTGGCGCCGAGATGATCGGATGGGACGTGACCGCACTCGGCCTGCCGAACGCCAACCAGCCGTTCGAGCGGGGAACCTATCTGCAGCACATCGAAGTGCCCGGTGTGTGGCTGGAGCGCGGGCGCATCGATGCGGCCGACCATCGTCTGCTGCAGAGCCCGCTGGGTTTCGGCGGCCATCGCTGCATGGCGTCGTTGTTCTTCGTGTCGGGCTCGCCGGCGACGCGGGCGCGGCGCGAGGCCCTGCTTGCGCAGGCGCGCACGCTGCTCGAGGCGCATGGATTGCAGGAAAGTGCGGGCGCAACCAGCCCGCATCCGGAGGTCGTGGTGCTGCGTGTGCTGGCGCCTGTGGTGGAGCCTGCGATGCAGATGCTGCGGGCGGTTTGGCAGGCGTGGCGCGAGGAACTCTGGAAGCTGCCTGCGGCTACGCCACGGATCTGGTCGACCTGAGCGAACAGCCGGCGACCTACTCGAAATACGTCATGCGGCCGATCATTTTCATGACGGTCGAACGCGCTTTCCTTGTTGCCCATCTCGGCGGTGTCACGTCGATTTCCAGGCATAAATTGCCGTCTATCTCCAAGCAAACCATATAGAAATTCTTTGGCAGAGCCGTACCGTCGCCCTTGAGATAATCAACATGCGCGATCCGTCCTTTCCAATTGATTCCGGAGACATTTCTTTGCCACGCTACATGCCTGTAGTACCGGCCGCCTGAATCTTCTTGCTCAATCAGGGTACGGGGCGTCGCGTAAGTCTTTGAATTTTTTACCGGATTACCTTGGGCCGAGCAATATATATTCACCCGGACCTCCACCTCTTTCTTTGCTTCGCGGATCTTCAGGGTAAATTCGGCAGAAATATAATCATGGCCATCGATTTTCAATGAAATGATGCCCGCATTTTTTATTCTGGAAATAATTTCCTTGTCAAACCCCAACTGACATTTGGCCTTGAGATTTTCAGAAAATTCTTCTCCATCCATTTTTTTCTGCGAATACGCAGGCGCAATGAGCGAGAGAAATAACAAGCAAGCAATCCATCTCATGGCAATGTTCTCCGAACGAAATTCTCCGGCATCGCCTGCTGTTGATTTTGCGCGTCTTGAAAAAGCGGCACGTCGAGCAAGATCATCAGTGCGTTCGTGAAAGCTGTGGATCTGTCGACCAACCCGTTCATGTCTGGAGGAATCCGCCCGAAGCTCGCTGGGTAATTGACGGCGGCGGCGCAATTGGTGAAGGATTGGTTGTAATACCAAATCTTGACGCCATTGCGCGCCGTGGGCGTTGAATTTCTTTGATTTATATCGTCCATTGCCTCATCTGCATACTTGCTGGCGTCGCCTACATTCGGCAAGGTCGGATGTGATGGGCTCGGGGAGCTCTTTTCAGGCCAGACCCAATACGCCGAAGCGCTGTGAGCCGCATGGTGTGGATCCGTTGCAATTTGATCGCGCCACCCGACCTCCAGTGCCGTTGGCGGTGCGACAGGATTTCTGCCGCAGTGTTCCGGCTCGCCCTCGCAAACACTGCTAACAATAGTCACGCGTGCAGGCCCGCCAACACAAAGCGCCAAAAAACAGGAGATATGTCATGACCGGGCTCAAACCGGCATGTCGGTGCGCGGCAACCGCAGGTGCTTCTTCAGCGTCTCGAACACCTGCCGCGTGACCGGATTCACCACATGGCTGCGCACATACAGGTAGTACGCCAGATCGGGCAAGCGCGGCATGCCGTCGCCCGCGCCCAGCACCCGCAGGCCCGCGTCCAGCTGCTCGACCCCGCGCGCCGTCACCCCCAGCCCGGCCCGCAGCGCCGCCTTGATGCCGATCAGGCTCGACGAGGTGTAGCGCGGCGTCCAGGCCACGCCCGCCGCATCGAGCGCCTCGTGCCCGATGCGGCGAAAGATGCTGGGCCCGTCGGCCATGATCAGCGGCACCGGCTTCGCCGGGTCGTGCACGTAGCTGGCGGCACACAGCCACACGGTGGGCGAGTTGCGCAGCACCACGCCCTCGAACTGCGGATCGGCGCGGTTGGAAATGATCATGTCGACCTCGCCGCTCTTGAGCGAGGTCATCAGGTAGGGACTGCGGCCGATATGGATGTCGAGCTGCAGCAGCGGCGAGGTGCGCGCCACCTCGGTCAGCAGCAGGGGCAGCATGGTCTCGGCCACGTCGTGCGGCGCGCCGATGCGCAGGTTGCCTTCGAGCTGGCCCTGACGCAGGCTGCGCAGCGCCTCGTCGTTGAGCGCCAGCATGTGGTGTGCATAGGTGAGCAGCCGTTCGCCGTGCTCGGTCAGCCGCTTCTGCCGGCCCTGCTTGACGAACAGCGGGTGGCCGATCTGCTCCTCCAGCCGCTGCATCTGCTGCGTGACGGCCGACTGCGTGCGCCCCAGGTGGACGGCGGCCGCCGCAAAGCTGTGATGGCTGACGACAGCTGCAAAGGAGCGCAGCAGTTCGAGATCGAGCGTGGGCATACATTAATTTTATTGATGTGTTTCGTGCGCCGCTTGGATTGTTGCGTCACGCGGCCGTCACTACAGTGAATGCACACGAAACAGGCAACCCCACTGGAGAACACCGCATGAGCACCCCATCCGAGCAACGCCGCCAGGCCGTCGAGTCGTCGATCGGCGCCATGAAGAAAGCCATCGGCGGCGCTGAACCCACCCGCGAGAAGCTCGACGCGGTGCTCGATTCGCTGCAAGGCCTGGCCGCCCACACCGAATACTGGGGCGCCGCCGACTTTCCGCCGCCCGAGGCCGGCGAGCATCAGGCCCGCTACCTGATCGCCGAAGACCCGGACCAGAGCTATGCGCTCTACCTGAACGTGATGCGGCCGGGCAAGAAGATCGTGCCGCACAACCACACGACCTGGGCCTGCATCGCCGCCGTGGAAGGCACCGAGCACAACCGGGTGTACGAGCGCCGCGACGACGGTTCCGTGCCGGGCGTCGGCCAACTCGAAGAAACGACGCTGGTCGTGGTTGCGCCGGGCAAGGGCATCGCGCTGATGCCCGAAGACATCCATTCGGTCGAGATCCAGGGCGAACAGGTCATCCGCCACCTGCACATGTACGGCCGCGCGCTCGAGACGCTGAACCAGCGCACCGCGTACGACCTCGCGGCCGGTACCTACCAGACGATGGGCATCGGCGTGCAGACGCGCCGCTAGGCGCCCCTCCTTCAACGCATCTTCTTTCATGCGGGCCGTGCCGAGCGCGGCCTCGCAGGACCTCGTTCGTCCCAACGGCTTGCCTCCCATGACCTCCTTTTTCATCGACCCGAAGACCCTCAAATCCTGGCTGCACGACGGCGGCGAGATCGCGCTGCTCGACGTGCGCGAGCACGGCCAGTACGGCGAAGCGCACCTGTTCTACGGCATCCCCCTGCCCTTCAGCCGCCTCGAGATCGACGCACCGCGCCTCGTGCCGCGCCGCAGCGTGCGGGTGGTGGCGTACGACGACGGCGAATCCGGCGTGGCCGAACGCGCGGCCGGGCGGCTCGCCACGCTGGGCTACACCGACGTGCATGTGCTGCAGGGCGGCACCCCCGCCTGGAAGGCCGCGGGCTACGTGCTCTTCGCGGGCGTCAACCTGCCCTCGAAAACCTTCGGCGAACTGGCCGAAGAGGTCTATCACACGCCCCGCGTCAGCGCCGGCCAGCTGGCCGAGATGCTGGCGCGCGAGGACAAGGTCGTGGTGCTCGACGGCCGCCCCGTCGGCGAATTCCACAAGATGAACATCCCGGGCGCCACCTGCTGCCCCAACGGCGAGCTGGCCTACCGCGTGCGCCGGCTGGTGCCCGACACCACCACGCCCATCGTCATCAACTGCGCGGGCCGCACGCGCAGCATCATCGGCGCGCAGACGCTCATCAACCTCGGCCTGCCCAACCCGGTCTATGCGCTGGAGAACGGCACGCAGGGCTGGTACCTGGGCGACCACGCGCTGGCGCACGGCGGCACGAAGCGCTATGCCGCCGACAGCGGCAACACCGACCTGCGCCCCGCGGCGAAGGCGTTGGCCGAACGCTTCGACGTGCCCACGGTGACGGCGCAGACGGTGCGGCAATGGGCGGCCGACACAAGCCGCAGCCTGTTCCTCTGCGACGTGCGCACCCCCGAAGAATTCGCGGCCAGCAGCCTGCCCGGCGCGCAGCACACGCCCGGCGGCCAGCTGATGCAGGCGGGCGACCAGTACGTCGGCGTGCGCGGCGCGCGGCTCGTGCTGTTCGACAACGACGGCGTGCGTGCGCCCACCATCGCGAGCTGGCTGCGGCAGATGGGGCATGACGCGAGCGTGCTCGAAGGCGGGCTCGCGAGCGGGCTGTCGCTGGGGGCACCTGCCGCGATGCCGGTCGCGCCTGCGCTGGCGACCATCGACGCACAAGCGCTGTCCGCCCGGCTCGCGCAAGGCGACGTGGCGCTGGTCGACCTGCGTGCGAGCATGCAATTCCGCGCCGGCCACATTGCGCAAGCCAGCTGGTCGATCCGCCCTCGCCTCGCCGGCGACGTGAAGAACGAAACGCGCCAGCTCGTGCTGGTCGCCGACGACGCCGCGCTCGCCGCATGGGCCGCCGCCTCCGAACTCGCCGGCCATTCGCCCGCGCCGCTGCTGCTCGAAGGCGGCATGGCCGCCTGGCGCGCCGCCGGCCTGCCGGTCGAGGCCACGCCCGACCTGCCCGCCGACGCCGCCTGCATCGACTACCTGTTCTTCGTGCACGACCGGCACGACGGCAACAAGGAAGCCGCACGCCGCTACCTCGCCTGGGAAACCGGCCTGGTCGCGCAGCTCGACGCGCAGGAACGGGCCGCCTTCCGGTTGCCCTCCGCCGCTTCGCACGCCTAGCTCCATTTCTTTCCGCCCGCCGTTGTCCGTTCCTATTCCAGGAGTCCTGCCATGTCGTCTGCCATCCGCATCCCGCACCTTGCCCGTCTCGCCGTCGCTGCCGCATGGCTCGCGGCGCTGGCCCTGCAGCCCGCCTCGGCCGACCCGCTGCCCGCGCGCAACGGCTTCCCGTCGCAGACGGTCAAGTTCATCTCGCCCTTCCCGCCGGGCGGCGGCAACGACGCGACGGCACGGCTCGTGACCACGCGCCTGCCGGAAATCATGGGACAGGCCGCGGTGGTCGACAACCGCGGCGGCGCGGGCGGCAACATCGGCGCCAAGGCGGTGGCCGACGCCAAGCCCGACGGCTACACCGTGCTCACCTCGCAGGTGTCGATCATGGCGGTGAACCCCACGCTCTATGCCTCGGCCGGCTTCGACCCGGTCAAGAACTTCATCCCGATCACACAGATCAACGCCGCGCCGCTCGCGCTGGTGGTGGATGCCAACTCGCCGCTCAAGAGCTTTGCCGACCTCGCCGCGAAGGCCAAGGCCAGCCCCGGCAAGGTGACCTACGCCACGCCGGGCAATGGCACGCTCTCGCACCTCGTCGGCGTGGTGCTGTCGAAGGACAGCGGCGTCGACATGACGCACGTGCCCTACAAGGGCGCCGGCCCCGCGCTGACCGACCTGCTCGGCGGGCAGGTCGACATGCTCGTGACCTCGACCGCCTCGGTCGCCGGCCTCGTGCAGAACGGCAAGCTGCGCGTGCTGGCGGTGACCAGCCCGCGCCGCATCGGCGTGTTCGCCAAGGCGCCGACGCTGGAAGAGCTGGGCTATGCCGGCGCCCGCTTCGAGGACTGGTACGGCTTCTTCGCACCGGCCGGCACGCCGCCCGAACGCGTGGCCTACCTGAACGAAGCCATCGTGCGCACGCTGCGCCTGCCCGAAGTGACCAAGCTCGTGAACGATGGCGGCAGCGAGGTGGTGGCCAACTCGTCGGAAGCCTTTGCCGCGCAGCTGCGCCAGGACATCGACCGCTGGTCGCGTATCGTCAAGCTTTCCGGCGCGAAGGCCGATTGACGCACCCTAGAGGCTCCCGGCCCACACCCGATTGAACACCATGTCCGACCCGCGCAAAGAAGACCCCGCTGTACAGGCCCTCGACACCCGGCTCACGCGCACCGGCAAGGCGCCAGCGTATTTCGGCGGCACGCCCGTCAACACGCCGCTGGTGCGCGCCAGCACCGTGCTGTTCGACAGCGTGGCCGCGATGCGCGATGCGCGCGCACGCCGTGGCGAGGAGCGGGCCTTCAGCTACGGCGCACGCGGCACGCCGACCACCTTCGCGCTCGAAGACGCGGTGAGCGAACTCGAAGGCGCCTACCGCACGCGCCTCTTCCCCACGGGCCTCGCGGCCATCGGCATGGTGCTGCTGTCGTACCTGAAGCCCGGCGACCATGTGTTGATGTCCGACAGCGTGTACGAGCCGACGCGCAACCTCGTGCATTCCTTCCTCGAACCGTACGGCATCCGCAGCACCTTCTTCGCGGCGGACGGCGCTGGCATCGAGGAACTGTTCGAGCCCACCACGCGGCTGGTGTACGCCGAATGCCCCGGTTCGCTGGTCTACGAGATGTGCGACCTGCCGAAGCTGGCCGCGCTGGCCCACGCGCACGGCGCGCTGCTCGCGGCCGACAACACCTGGGGGTCGGGCGTGCAGTACCGGCCTCTTGAATTGGGCGCAGACATCTCCACGATGGCGGCCACCAAATACCTGTCGGGCCATTCGGACGTGATGATGGGCACCGTCGCCACCACGCGCGAAGCCTGGCAGCCGTTGAACGAGCGCTGCGATGCCTTCGGCATGACCGTGAGCCCCGACGATGCATGGCTGGTGCTGCGTGGCATGCGCACGCTGTCGGCACGGCTGCAGCTGCACGAGCGGCATGCGCTCGAAGTGGCGCACTGGCTCCAGGCGCGGCCCGAGGTGGCGACGGTGTTCTGTCCTGCGCTACCGCAGCATCCGGGGCATGACATCTGGAAGCGCGACTGCCGCGGAACCAACGGGCTCCTCTCGTTCGAACTGCAGCCTGGTATCGAGAACGCCGCCGTCGAGCGATTCGTCGACGCGCTTTCGCTGTTCGGCCGGGGCTCGTCGTGGGGCGGCTATGAAAGCCTCGTGGCCTGGGCCAATATGCGCGCGGCGCGCAGCGTGACCGATTGGCGCCAGCGCGGCGCGGTCGTCCGGCTGCACATCGGGCTCGAGGCACCTTCGGATCTGCTGGGTGATCTGGCGCACGGGTTCGCGGCCATGGACGCGGCGCGATGAGGCGCTTTTCTTCAATGCCCGCCTGGGCCCTGGCCGTGCTCCTTGCCGGCAGCGCTTCCGCGCACGCGCAAGGCTCGAAGAGCCCTCCCGGGTTCGGCAGCTATCCCGCCGCCTTGCCGAGCGGTCCGCCGCGCGACATCGCCGCCGAACCCATCCTTGGCAGCAGGAAGGCGAAGCAATACCGCAGCGTCATTCGTGCGGAATTTCATCGGCCTGCGAATTTTGCAGGCCACTACCGCGTCGCCATCTGGGGGTGCGGGACCGATTGCCGTGACTTCGCGATCCTCGACAAGAAGACCGGCAAGGTCTACACGATGCCCGGCGTCGACGAGATCGCCGGTGTCATCGGCAACGATGACGAACGTATCGACTTCAGGCCGGACAGCAGGCTGCTCGTGATTTCCGGCTGCTTCAACGACGACTGCATTCCGGACAACACGCGCAACAACCCGAAGGCCGGCAAATACCATTATTTGTGGAACGGCAAGAAGCTCCAGTGGATCCACACGTCGCCGCTGCCCGGCCAACCGTCGTGATGCGCTCCGTATTTCGTGCTGCGCTTGCCCTGACCGTCTTCACCGGCGCCTGGCTGACCACTCCACAGGCCTGCGCCAAGGAAGATGGCTCCGAGTTCATTGGCATCTTCGCTCCCAGCGAAGAGATCGAGCCGATCTTCAGGGTCAGCAGGAACGGCGGCCAGCTGGCGGTGCACATCCAGCAGGACGACGCAGCTTGTGGCTGGCTGCCGCTGACCGGTGCCGACGGCCAAGTCGAACAAGCGCGGCTGATCGGAAAAGCCGAACTGGGCAAGCTCCTCGACCGGACGACGTCAGGCCGGGTTCGAGCAATCGCCATGGGCAGCTGGGGCGTTATCCATCACGCGCCCAAAGGATGGCGACTGAACGAAGATTTCAGGACACGGACCGGCTTCTTCGTCACGTTCACGCCTGCTTCAGGGGACACCCCGATTCCTCACGATTTCCGGAAAGTGCGTCTCAAGTCAGGCTGTCGATAGCCCATCCGACCTCGCGGCCAGCGGCAGTCGCTCTTGATCAAAGCCTGGTCCGCGCGAACGGGCAGGCTTTGGGCAAGAACGCGTTGCCCCCTCCGGCGTCTTGCCCTAACATCCCGCCCGCGGTGCAAGCCGCGCCCGGGCCCGCGGGAAGGGTTGAACCCACTTGCTTTCGCACGCTGCTGCGCTGTCGCGCAGCGCCATCCACCAGCTCCTTTGTGCAGCCGGAATTGCGGGTCTTCGGCTCTTCATGCACGGAGGTTTTATGAAGCGCATTCCCGCACGGCCCGATCTCGGCCATCTCAAGAAGCAAGCCAAGGAGTTGCTTGCCGGCTACCGCAGCGGCGACCCCGCCGCCCTCTCCCGATTCCGCGACTCACTGCCCGCTGCCGCAAGCAAGGACGACCCCGTCATTGCCGCGCTCGGATTGCGCCTGCACGACGCGCAGTCGTGCCTGGCGCGCGAGTACGGCTTTCTTTCGTGGACGGATCTGCAGGGCTTTGTTCTCGCCCGCATCGCGCAGGCGAACGACCCGACCCGCGCTGTGCTGTTCTGGCTGCGCGCCGCCTATGCCGGCGAAATCTCGGGCGGCAACAACCTGGCCAGGCCTGCGCTGGCCGCGCGCCTGCTCGAAGAAAGCCCGGGCCTCCTGGGCGACGACCCCTGCCTCGCCTGCGCCATCGGCGATGCCGACGTGCTGCGCCAGGCGATCGCGCGCGATCCGGACGGGGTCCGGCGCGCGGACGGGCCGCTCCTGCTGCCGCCGCTCAATGCGGTGGCGTACTCCAGCCTGGTGCAGCTGCCGGCCTTTCGCGACCGCCTGCGCGCCTGCGCCAAGCTGCTGCTCGACGCGGGCGCCGATCCGAACCAGGCCATCGGCAGCCGCTGGCCGCCCGCCTCGCTCGATGCGCCGTCGGAGGAATTCAAGCTGTCCGCGCTGTACGGCGCGGCCGGACAGAACCGCGACGTGGAGATCACGCGGCTGCTGCTGGACGCCGGCGCCAACCCGAACGACGGCGAATCGCTCTACCACTCGCTCGAAGAACCCGCCTGCACGCGCCTGCTGTTGAAGGCCGGCGCACGCGTCGACGGCACGAATGCGCTCTACCGCGTGCTCGATCTCGACCGGCTCGAGTCGCTGCAGCTGCTGCTCGCGAATGGCGGCGATCCGAACGAGAGGGCGCCCGGCGCGCCCACGAGCGACTGGGGACGGCCGCTGCTGTGGGCCCTCCGGCGGCGGCGCTCCCCCGCGCACATCGAGGCGCTGCTGGACGCGGGCGCCGACCCCTCGGCGCGCACGCCGGAAGGCGTCGACGCCCACACGCTCGCGCTGCGCTTCGGCCTGACGGACGTGGCCCGGCTGCTCGCGCAACGGATCGGCCGCGATGCGCAGTTGCCACCCGACGAGCAGTTCATCGCCGCATGCGCGCGCGGCGACGGGCCCGCTGCCCGGCGCATCCAGGAGGAACATCCGCAGTTGCTTTCCAGGCTGTCTCCTGCGCAACTGCGCCTGCTGCCCGAACTGGCCGCGCAGCCGGGCTGCGGCGAGGCCGTGCAGCTGATGGTCGAGCTCGGCTGGCCGATCACCACGACCGGCGGCGACTGGGACGCCTCGGCGCTGAACCAGGCGGTGTTCCGCGGCGATGCGGCGCTCGCGCGCTTCCTGCTCGCGCACGGTGCCACCTGGACCGAGCGGCACGGCTTCGGCGACGACGTGTGCGGCTCGCTGTCGTGGGCCTCGCTCAACCAGCCCACGGAGGACGGCGACTGGGTCGGCTGCGCCGAGGCGCTGGTCGCGCATGGCTTGCCCGGCGCACAGCCCGACCCGGGCGGCTCGGACGGCGTGATCGTCGATGGGCGGCTCAAGTGGTTCTCCGACGAGGTGACCGACTTCCTTCTCGGCGCGTCCAGGGCGCCATGACCTGAATGGGCAGGCGCGCGGACCTTCGTGGCCGCGCGCCCTGCTTCATCGGATCAGGGCACCTCAGTCGCAAGCCTTCGCGCCCGCGGGCGAATTGCGCAGGCGGTTGAGAAAGGTGAGCTGCACCTTCGCCGTTTCGCTCCCCTGCATCGCGGCCTGGTGCATCCACTGGCGCGCCTCGCAGCGGTCGGCGCGCACCGACATGCCGTAGAGCACCGGCCCCGTGAGCAGCACCATGCCGAGCATCTCCTGCGCCTCGGCATCGCCCTGTGCGGCGGCCTCGCGGAGCAGTTCGAGCATCGTGCGGTAGTCGCGGGCGGTCTGGGCTTCCAGCGCGAGCTGGAACCGCTGGGCCGCGTGAAGGTCGGCGCCGCCTTCCACGGGTCCCGCCGCGGAGAGTGCGGCCGTCAGGCACAGCACGCCCGAGAGGACGATGCGCCAGCGCAGCGACCAGCTTGCGATCTGATTGAGTTCGGATGCCATCGATGTTCTCCATACGTCAGTGATATGGATGGCATCGTGGCCCTGTCGCCCCGAAAAAAGAACTCGGAATTCACGCAGGCCGCCTCAGCCGGCGCCTGAGCCTTCCGCTCTCAGAACTTCGCGGTCAGCCCCACCTGCAGTTCGCGCCCCGGTCCCGGCATGATCAGGTTGTCCACGCTGCCGTGCGCGGAGACGTAGTACTTCCTGCCGGTGATGTTCTTCAGGTTCACGGACAGCTCGTAGCGCCCGGTCTTGTAGCTGGCCGCCAGGTCGGCCGTGACGTACGAAGGCAGCGTCACCAGGTTGCTGAGCGAGGCATAGCGCGCGGCCACGTAGTTCACGCCGCCGCCGGCGCTCAGGCCGTTGCCCAGGTCCTTCATGAGCCATACGAAAGCCGAGTGCCGCGGCGTGAGCGGCGCCACCTTGCCCTGCACCGGCATCGCAGCCCCGATGGGCAGCTGCAGCGAACTCACCGTGGCCAGCGACTTGACCATGCGGCCATCCAGATAGGCATAGCCCGCGCTGATGTCCCAGCGCCCCGGCAGCTTGCCGGCCAGCGCGAGCTCCATGCCGTTGGTGCGCTGCGTGCCCACATTGATCTGCCGCGCCGGATTGGCCGGATCGGTGTTCTTGATGCCCGAGCGCTCCAGGTTGAAAAGCGCCGCCGTGAGGTTGAGCGTGCCATCCAGGAAGTCGAGCTTGGCGCCGATTTCCTTGTTCACCGTGATCTCGGGATCATTGGCGGCATTGCCGGCCGACAGCGCGAAGGTCTCGGCCGAAGGCTGGAACGAGCGGCTGTACGACACGTAGTAGGACTGCGTATCGGTCGGCTGCCAGACCACGCCCGCGCGCGGGCTGAACTTGCGGTCGGTGCGCGAAATCGGCGCCTGCGTGCGCTCGAAGGAGGTCTCCTGGCCGAACACGTCGTAGCGCCCGCCGATCAGCGCCTTCCACTGCGGTGCCAGCGTGATCTGGTTCTGCGCATACAGCGCGGCCGTCTTGAAGGTGGAGTTGCTCGGAGTGGCGCTGCTGGCCAGGTAGTTCGCGAGCGGAATGGGCGCCGGTGCGGCCACCGGATTGAGGATGCTCACGCGCTCATAGCCGGTGGCCGAAGACACCGAGTACAGGCGCTTGTCCTGCTGGCCGAGTTCCGCGCCGACCAGCCACTCCTGCTTGAAGCCGCCGAGGTCGTTGCGCCAGGTCAGGTCGGTCTGGTTGAACCAGCCGCTCTCGTCGCGGTCGACAAAACCGCGGGTGCGGCCCACGGTCATGCGCACCGGGTCGGTGGTGCCGCTGGGCAGGGTGTTGAAGCGGTCGAGCTTGTAGTTGTAATAGCGGGTGGTGTTGCGCAGGCCCAGCGTGTCGCTGAAGCGGTGGTTCAGCGTGGCGGTGAAGGACTGCACCCGCGTCGTGGTGGTGTCGTCGCGCTTCGCGAAGGCCGAGCCGTAGTAGGTGCCGATGGGCACGTTGACCGGCCGGCCGTTGAGCGCCGGAATGCCGAAGTCCGTCAGCCGCTGGTCGTAGGCGTTGGTGTACTGCAGCAGCAGGTCGGTCTGCGGGCTGAACTTCATCGCCAGCGAAGGCGCGATGTTGTAGCGATCGATGAACTGCTGGTCGCGGTAGCTGCCCGATTTTTCGCGCGCGACATTGAGGCGGAACGCCATGTTTTCGCCGATGGGCGTGTTGAGGTCGGTGGTCAGCCGCTTGAAGTCGTGGCTGCCCAGGCCGAGCGAGACCTCGCCGAAGGGACGCTCGAAGACGGGCTTCTTCGTCACCCGGTTGACGAGGCCACCCGACGAGCCCCGGCCGTACAGCACCGCGGCCGGCCCCTTCAGCACCTCGATGCGCTCCGTGTCCGACAGGTCGCGGAAATACAGGGCGTCGTCGCGCACGCCGTCCACGAACCAGTCGGCGATGGCGGTGAAGCCGCGGATCACCACCTGGTCGCGCTGGCCGTCGCCGGCGTTGAAGGAAACGCCGGGTGCATTGCGCAGCGCATCCTGCATCGAGGTCGCCCCCTGGTCGCGCAGCAGTTGCGCCGGCAGCACGTTGACGGCCTGCGGAATGTCGCGCAACGGCGCGGTACCCTTGGTGGCGGTGCTGCTGGCGGCGGGGGCGTAGCCGGTGTCCTGTTCGGCGTTGACGATCACCTCCTGCAGCGCGGTGGTGCCCTGCGCCTGCGCGGCACAGTGCAGGAAGGCCAGGGCGGCTGCGAACAGGGGCTGGTGGCGCAGGCGCGGCGCATGCGAACGGACGGACATGAGATTTCCTTCAGGGGGCGACAACGGAATCGCGAAGCGACATGCCGCCTCGCCATCGACCGGATGGCGAAACGCATGTGCCCTGCCTGGAAAAATCTGGGTTGGGTACCCTCTGGCCGACCCGCGCTGGCGCGGTGGCCAGGCAACAGAAAGAGGGGATCGCATCGCGCGACCCCGGGATTCTATGCGGCGGTGCGCCGCCTGGTCAGTTGGCGCTCAGGTCCATCAGCATGCGCGACAGCAGGTAGAGCCGCGGCACCACGCTGTCGACTTCGGCATATTCCTCCGGCGTGTGGATGCCGCCGCCCACGATGCCGAAGCCGTCGAGCACCGGCACGCCCACGCCCGCCACCAGGCTCGCGTCGGCCGCGCCGCCGCTGCTCTCGATGGTGAGCTTCTTGCCGATCTCGGCGTAGATGCCCTCGGCCATGCGGACCAGCTTGTCCGACGCGGCGGAGCGCGGCATCGGCGGCAGGCCGCGGACGAGGCGCACGCGCACCTCGGTCTCGGGGATCAGCTTGTTCTGCGAGATGCGGACCAGGTCCTTCTCGACGCGGTCGAGCTCTTCCGGCGTGGCGGCGCGCACGTCGCCCTTGGCGCTTGCGGTGGCGGGGATCACGTTGGTCGGACCGTTGGCCGTGAGCACCGTGAAGTTCACCGTGGTCTTCTTCGCGGCATCCGCCGTCTTCGAGAGCTGCAGCACCTGGTGCGCCACTTCCATCGCCGCGTTGCGGCCGGCTTCGGGCGCCACGCCGGCGTGCGCGGCCAGCCCCTTCACCTCGACCAGCGCCGTGGCCGAGCCCTTGCGCTCCACCACGAGGCCGTCGGCGGGACGGCCCGGCTCCAGGTTCAATGCCACGTCGTTCTGCTTGGCAATGCGCTCGATCAGCGCGCTGGTGCCGACCGAACCCACCTCTTCGTTGGTGTCGATCAGGAAGGTGATCTGTCCATAGTCCTTGAAGCCGATCTGCTGCAGGATCTTCAGCGCCTGGAGCCCGGCGACGACGCCGCCCTTGTTGTCCATCACGCCGGGGCCGTAGGCGCGCCCGTCCTTGATGTAGAACGGCTTGGCCGCGGCCGTGCCTTCCTTGAACACGGTGTCGATGTGGGCGAGGATCAGGATCTTCTTCTTGCCCTGGCCGGTCAGCGTCGCGACCACGTTGGTACCCGGATGCGGGTCCGCCGGAAAGGTCTCGATGCGCGCGCCGAGCTTGCGCAGCTCTTCGACGGCGATTTCGCGAACCTTGTCGAGCCCTTCGGTGCTGGCCGACCCGGAGTCGATGTTGACCATGCGCTCCAGCAGCTTGAGGGCCTCGTCCTTCTGCTGCGTCGCCGCGTCCAGCGCACCCTGGTGCGGCTTCTGGGCCATGGCGTTGCCCGCCAGCAGTGCGCAGGCCAGCACCACGCCGTGGCAGGCGGTGCGCAGCGGCGCGGATTTCGTGAAGGGGAGGCGCGCGTGCAGAGTCATAAGGTCCGTTCTGTTGTTCGTCCGGGTGTCCGGCGGAATGACGCCCGCTCCTTGCGGGCGCCGCAGGCTATCACCCGCGTTCTGCGCGGGTCAAGCGAACAACGAACAGAACAGGCCTCGCCACCTAGCAGCAGCGCCCCTTGCCCGCCCCGTAGCGCGCCTCCAGCCGTTCGCGGAAGAAGGCCTCGTAGCTCATCGGCGGCTGGTCCGGATGCGTGGCCGCCATGTGGGTCAGGTAGGCGTCGTAGTCGGGCATGCCGACCATCAGCCGCAGCGACTGCTTGAGCGAGCGGGCGAAGTACCGCCCGGCTTCCGGCATGGCGAGGCCCATGGCTGCCCTGCTCAGCGCACCGCCGATGCGGCGAGCGGCTCGAACGGCGTCTCCTGCGTGGTCGGCCGGTTGGCCGTGCGCGCCGCGAGGCAGGCCTTGATGCTGTAGACCAGCACGCTCAGCACCACGAACATGAAGAGCGCGCACAGCGCCGCATCGAGACGGTCGTTGAAGATGATGCGCGACATCGCCTCGGGCGTCTTGGCCGGCGCCACCAGCACGCCATTGGCCAGGCCGTCGACGTACTTCGCCGCGTGCGAGAGAAAACCGATCTTCGGATCGGCCGAGAAGATCTTCTGCCAGCCCGCCGTGAGCGTGCAGGCCAGCAGCCAGGCGGCCGGCGCGATCGCCACCCAGGCATAGCGCTCGCGCTTCATGCGGAACAGCACCACCACGCCGAGCAGCAGCGCCACCGCGGCCAGCATCTGGTTCGAGATGCCGAACAGCGGCCACAGCGTGTTGATGCCGCCCAGCGGATCGACCACGCCCTGGTAGAGGAAGTAGCCCCAGGCCGCCACGCACAGCGCCGTGGCAACGAGGTTGGCCGGCAGCGAATCGGTGCGCTTGAGCGCGGGCACGAAGCTGCCCAGCAGGTCCTGCAGCATGAAGCGGCCGGCGCGGGTGCCGGCGTCCACGGCCGTGAGGATGAAGAGCGCCTCGAACAAAATCGCGAAGTGGTACCAGAAGGCCATCATGGCCTGCCCGCCGATCACCTGGTGGAGGATGTGGGCCATGCCCACCGCCAGCGTCGGCGCGCCGCCGGCGCGGCCGAGGATGGTGGTCTCGCCCACGTCCTTGGCGGTCTGCAGCAGCATCTCGGGCGTGATCACGAAGCCCCAGCTCGAGATGGTCTGCGCCGCCTGCTGCGCGGTGCTGCCCACCAGCGCGGCCGGGCTGTTCATCGCGAAGTAGATGCCGGGCTCGATGCAGGAGGCCGCCACCAGCGCCATCACGGCGACGAAGGATTCGGCCAGCATGCCGCCGTAGCCGATGAAGCGCGCGTGGCGCTCGTTGTCGAGCATCTTGGGCGTGGTGCCCGAGGAGATCAGCGCATGGAAGCCCGACACCGCGCCGCAAGCGATGGTGATGAAGAGGAACGGGAACAGGCTGCCCGACCACACCGGCCCGCCGCCCTGCGCGAACTGCGTGATGGCCGGCATCTGCAGCGTCGGCATCACGAACACGATGCCGATGGCCAGCGCGATGATCGTGCCGATCTTCAGGAAGGTCGACAGGTAGTCGCGCGGTGCGAGCAGCAGCCACACCGGCAGGCTGGCGGCGACGAAGCCGTAGCCCACGAGCAGCCACGTCAGCGCCTTGCCGTCGAAGGTAAAGAGCGGCGCCCATTCGGGACTCTGGCTCACGGCCTGGCCGCCGAAGATGGCGAGCATCAGCAGCACGAAGCCGATCAGCGATACCTCGCCGATGCGCCCCGGACGGATGTAGCGCAGGTACACGCCCATGAACAGCGCCACCGGAATCGTGGCCGCCACCGTGAAGGTACCCCACGGCGATTCGGCCAGGGCCTTCACCACGATCAGCGCCAGCACCGCAAGGATGATGATCATGATCATGAAGGTGCCGAACAGCGCGATCATGCCGGGCACTGCGCCCATCTCCTGCTTGACCAGGTCGCCGAGCGAACGGCCGTCGCGCCGCGTGGAGATGAACAGGATGATGAAGTCCTGCACCGCCCCCGCGAACACCACGCCCGCCAGCACCCACAAGAGGCCGGGCAGGTAGCCCATCTGCGCGGCGAGCACCGGGCCCACCAGCGGACCGGCGCCCGCGATGGCCGCGAAGTGATGGCCGAACAGCACGTTCTTGTCGGTGGGCACGTAGTCGAGGCCGTCGTTGTGGCGGTGTGCCGGGGTCTTGCGGTTGCCGTCCAGACCCAGTACCTTGTCGGCGATGAAGAGGCTGTAGTAACGGTAGGCGATCAGGTAGGTGCAGATCGCGGCGGCCACCACCCAGAGGGCGTTGACGCTTTCGCCTCGGGTCAGGGCCACCGTGCCGAGCGCGAACGCGCCGACGACGGCCACGACCAGCCACACCAGGTGGCGTCGGATGCTTTGCATGCGGGTGTCTCCATTATTGAACCCGCAAAGTGTTCCCGGCCGGGGTCGTGCTGCCATCCGTCAGACCGCGTGGAAAGGGTGCGTGGCTTTGCCTAATGGAAAACCCTTGCGGCGTCAGACCGACAGGGGCGCCAGAGCCCCACCGAAAAAGCTCGCACTTTTAACAAATGTGATAAATTCACATTTATAACAATATGACACATCTCTACCGGGATCCACGATGAACAAGCATGCGTGTGCGCGCAAACGCGGCGGCTTCACATTGATCGAGTTGATGATCACGGTCGCGGTGATCGCCATCCTCGCGGCGATCGCGTTGCCGAGCTATACGCAGTACGTCATCCGCTCCAAGCGCTCCGCGGCGCAGGCGCAGATGATGGACATCGCCAACCGGCAGCAGCAATTCCTCATCGCCAACCGGAGCTACGCCGACAGGGCCGCCCTGACCGCCAGCGGCTACGCGCTCCCTTCGGAAGTCAGCAGCAACTACAGCTACAACGTCACCCTGTCGACCACCGGCGTTCCCGGGTTCACGCTGACCTTCACCCCGCTCGGCACCCAGGCGAGCGACGGTGCGCTCACCCTCAACAGCGAAGGCGTGAAGACGCCTGCCGGCAAATGGTGAAGACAAAGCCTGCCCAGTCCCGGCCGCTGCACGCCCAGCGCGGCGCCACGCTGATCGAAGTGCTGGTCACGGTGATCGTGCTGGCGTTCGGGCTGTTCGGCCTCGTGGGCCTGCAGGCCCGCCTGCAGGCATCGGAAATGGAGTCGTACCAGCGCTCGCAGGCCCTGATCCTGCTGAACGACATGGCCAGCCGCATCGCGATCAATCGCCGGATGGCCTCGAGCTACGTCACGAGCGCGCCGCTGGGCGGCGCCGCCGTGTGCCCGACATCGACGGGCACACGCCAGCAGACGGACGCCACCGAGTGGTGCAACGCCCTGCAGGGCGCGGCCGAAACCTCCGGCGGCAGCAAGCTCGGCACGGTGGTCGGCGGGCGCGGCTGCGTGGAAGACCTGGGCAACAACGAATACCTCGTCACGGTCGCCTGGCAGGGCCTGGTGCCGATCGCCGCGCCGCCGGCCGGCGTGGCCTGCGGCAAGGACCTCTACGACAGCACGGCCACCGGCTCGCGCTGCGTGAACGACCTGTGCCGCCGGACCGTGACCACGCTGGTGCGCATCGGGGCGCTCTCATGACGTCGCCGCGCATCCGGCAGCGCGGGCTGACGCTGATCGAGCTGATGGTGTCGATCACCATCATGCTGATCATCATGGCGGCCCTGCTCACGCTGTTCCTCAACGTGAGCAACACCCAGCGCGAGATGGAGCGCGTCAACCGCCAGATCGAAAGCGGCCGGCTCAGCATCTTCGTGCTCGAGAACGAGGTCGCGCACGCGGGCTTCTGGGAAAACTACATGCCCCAGTTCGACGACCTCACGGTGAGCGGCGCTCCCGAGAACGTGCCCACCGGCACCCCGCCAGACCCCTGCCTGGCCTACACGGTCGCGACCTGGACCGACGACTACAAGCGCAAGCTGCTCGACATTCCGGTGCAAAGCTACGACGCCGTCCCCGCCAGCTGCACGGACCTGCTGAAGAACAAGAAGGCCAACACCGACATCCTGGTGGTGCGGCACGCCGAGACATGCCTGCCCGGCACACCCAACTGCGAGGCCGATACCGCCGGCAAGCTGTACTTCCAGTCTTCGCTCTGCGGCACGCAGAAGCCGTCCTCGTTCGACCTCTCCACGGCGGGCTTCACCAACATGCTGGGCAAAGACTGCACGACACCGACGCCCAAGCGCAAGTTCATTGCGGACATCTACTACGTGCGCGACTACGCCGAGACGGTGGGCGACGGCATCCCCACGCTGGCGCGCTCGCGTTTCGACCTCGCGGGCGGCACGCTGGGGCAGCAGGCTCCGGTGCCGCTGATCGAGGGCGTCGAGGGCTTCCGCGTCGAGCTGGGGCTGGACACGCTGAGCAAGACCAGCGCCGCCGCCAACTACGCCGTGGCGATCGCCTGGGCCGACGCGAGCAACCGATCCACGCCGTCGAACCGCGGCGACGGCAGCCCCGACGGCAACTTCGTGCATTGCAGCACGGCCTCGCCCTGCACCGCCGACCAACTGATCAACGTGGCGGCGGTCAAGCTCCATGTTCTGGCGCGCAGCAACGAGGTCTCGCCCGGCCACACCGACACGCGCACCTACAACCTGGGCGCAGCCACGCTGGGCCCGTTCAACGACCACTACAAGCGGCACGCGTTCGCCACCACCGTGCGCCTGACCAACGTGACCGGCCGGAGAGAAACGCCATGAAGCGAACGCCGTCCACCAGCGCCCCCCAGCGGGGCGCAGCACTGATCATCGGGATGATCATGCTGCTGCTGATCACGCTCACGGTCACCGCGGCCTTCAACCTCAGCGGCTCCAACCTCAAGGCCGTGGGCAACCTGCAAACCCGCAACGAAGCCGTCGCCGCGGCCAACCGCGCGATCGAGGAGGTCGCGAGCAGCCTGCTGGTGCCGGGCTCCGACGGCACCCCCTCGCTCGTGGCGCCCCAGCCCACCGTGAGCCTGGTCGACATCAACAACGACGGCACCACCGACTACACGGTGGCGGTCGCCGCGCCGGTCTGCGTGCGTGCCACCAAGGCCGTCGATTCCGGCGGCGGCGGCGTGACCGGCCCGAGCGGCATCACCGGCGGCGCCTCCAGCAGCGGCTCGGGCCTTGCCGCCCTGCCCGATCAATACAACTCCGTCTGGGACATCAGCACCACCGTGACGGATGCCGCCAGCGGCACCACCACGGCCGTGCGCCAGGGCGTTCGGGCGCTCCTGAACAAGGCGCAGTTCGAAGCCCTGTGCGCCACGCCCCCAGCACTCCCATGAACCACGACGACGAACGGGTCCGCACCATGACAAGGAAATTCTTCGCCCCCCTGTGGGCCGCCGCGCTGCTGGCGTTGCCGCTGTGCCCGGCCCATGCGGAGGACATCGACCTCTTCGTGGGCTACAACCAGACCGCCGCCCAGGCACCGAACGTGCTGTTCGTGCTGGACAACACGGCCAACTGGAACCAGCCCTTCACCGCCGAGCTCACCGCGCTCGCCAGGGCCTTCGAAAGCCTGCCGGCCAACAAGTTCAAGGTCGGCCTGATGATGTTCACCGAGACCGGCGGCGGCAATTCGAATGCCGACGGCGGCTACGTGCGCGCCGCGGTGCGCATGCTGGACGACGGCACCAAGGTGAAGTACGGCGCCATGATCCGCAGCCTGGACAAGCTCGCCGACAAGTCCAACGGCGGCAAGGCCGGCAAGACCATGGCCGAGGTCTACCGCTACCTCGCCAGCGGCACGCCGATCGCCGGCAACAACAAGCTCAAGGCCGACTACAGCGGCAGCGTCTACGGCTCGGCCGCGTCCAAGGCCGTCTATGCCCTGCCGCGCAACGCGCTCAACGCGATCAACAGCACCACCTACATCGGCCCGAGCACCGAGAACTGCATCGGCACCTACGTCATCTACATCAGCAACGGCGCGGCGCAGGACAACACCAACGACAGCCAGGCCTCGGCCGATGCCCTGCGCGCCGCCGGCGGCAGCACGGCGGCCATTCCCCTGAGCCCCAGCGGCTCGCAGGACAACACGGCCGACGAGTGGGCGCGCTTCCTGCAGACCAGCATGGGCGTGAAGATGTACACCATCGAGGCCGCCAAGGCCTCGGGCGGCCAGGGCCCCGGCTGGACCGCGCTGCTCAAGAGCATGGCCACCCAGAGCAAGGGCGAGTATTACGACCTCTCGCTCAAGCCCGATCTCGGCGCCGCGCTGGGCGCCACGCTCGACGACATCTTCAGCAAGATCCAGTCGGTCAACAGCGTGTTCTCTTCCGTGAGCCTGCCCGTCAGCGTGAACACGCAAGGCACCTACCTGAACCAGGTGTTCGTCGGCATGTTCCGCCCCGACCAGGACGCGTTTCCGCGCTGGAACGGCAACCTCAAGCAGTACAAGCTGGGGCTCGACGCCAACAACCAGCTGATCCTGCAGGACGCCGCCGGCACCAACGCGGTCAACAACCAGACGGGCTTCGTCGCCCCCTGCGCCCGGAGCTTCTGGACGCCCGTGCCTAGCAACACGGACACCTACTGGAGCTTCCGCCCCTCGGGCGACTGCCTGGGCAAGGAAGCGGCCGACAGCCCCGACGGCAACGTCGTCGAAAAAGGCGCGCAGGGCTACATGCTGCGCCGCCTCGCCGTGGCCAACCGCAACATGAAGACCTGCGCGCCCGGCAGCTGCACGGCACTGACCGCCTTTGCCGGCGGCAACGCGACCATCACCCAGGCCGACCTGGGCGTGACCAGCGCTACCGACCGGACCAACCTGATCGACTGGGTGCGCGGCCTCGACAACAAGGGCGACGAAAGAACCGACGCCAGCGGCAACCCCTTGACCTCCACCGCCATGCGTCCCTCCGCGCACGGTGACGTGGTGCATTCGCGCCCGGTGGCCATCAACTACGGCACCGACGCCGCGCCCCAGGTGGTGGTGTTCTATGGCGGCAACGACGGCGTGCTGCGGGCCATCAACGGCAACCGCAGCACGGCCATCGGCTCGGCCGCGGCGGGCGACGAACTGTGGTCGTTCGTGCCGCCGGAGTTCTACGGCAGCCTCAAGCGGCTGTACGACAACAGCACCCGCATCAACTTTCCCGGGATACCCGTCAGCGTGGGCGCCGTCGCGCCCAAGCCCTACGGCATGGACGGTGCGGTGTCGGCGTACCGCCGCGACACCAGCGCATGGCTGTTCGCCAGCATGCGCCGGGGCGGCCGGCTGATCTATGCCTTCGACGTGTCCAACCCGGCGGCGCCGTCGCTGAAGTGGCGCCGCGGCTGCCCGAACCAGGACAACGACACCGGCTGCGACAGCGGCTTCGACGGCATCGGCCAGACCTGGTCGGCGCCGAAGGTGGTGAAGTCGACCGGCTACGGCGCCGGCAACACCCCGCTGCTGATGTTCGGCGGCGGCTACGACAAGTGCGAGGACGTCGACGCCAACGCGGCCGCCCAGGCCTGCGGCACCGGCACCAAGGGCAACAGGATCTACGTGCTCGACGCCGACACCGGCACGCGCCTCAACATGTTCACGACCGACCGCGCGGTGGCCGGGGAAATCACCGTCATCACCGACAGCCTCGGCCTGGCGAAGATCGCCTACGCCGCCGACCTGGGTGGCAACGTCTATCGCATCGCCATCGGCGACGCGGCGCCGGGCAGCTGGACCATGACCAAGATCGCCTCGCTCGGCTGCGACACCGTGACCACCTGCACGCCCAACCGCAAGTTCATGTTCGGCCCCGACGTGGTCGAAGACAACGGCGTCTACGTGCTCCTGCTGGGCTCGGGCGACCGCGAGAAGCCGCTGCGCTACTACAACGCGGCGCTCAGCGTGGCCAACCGCTTCTACATGCTGGTGGACAAGCCCTCCGACACCGCCTGGCTGAGCGCCGAATCGACGAATTGCGCAAGCGCCGTGCTGTGCCATGCCTCGCTGCAGGCCATCACCGGCACGGCCACCCCCACCGCGACCGACCTCGCGAACAAGAAGGGCTGGTACCTCGCACTCGCCGCCGGCGAACAGGTGGTCACCGGCTCGGTGACGGCGTACGGCGTCACCACCTTCAACACCCACACCCCGACCGACCCGAGCGTACGGCAATCGTGCCGGGCCGACCTGGGCACGGCCAACGTCTACAACGTGTCCTACGCCAACGCGGCGCCCCAGGGCACCAGCGGCCGCTTCCAGAACGTGGTGGGCGGCGGGCTCGCCCCTTCGCCCGTGGTGGGCCGGGTGCAACTGGACGACGGCAGCATGCGCGACGTGGTGATCGGCGCCAACCCCGACTCCTTCCTCAGCCCGAAGGGCGCCACGCCCAAGGCGGCCTTCAAGCAGCCCAAGGGCCGGGTCTACTGGTTCATCCAGAAGTAGGCGGCGGTGATCCGGATGCGCTCCTTCACGGACACCTACCGCCCGGCCTCCAGCCGGGCGCGAGGACGCGGCTTCACGCTGATCGAATTGATGGTCACCCTCGCCGTGCTCGTCGTGCTGGTCGCCATCGCCGTGCCCTCGTTCGATGGCATCCGCCTGTCCACGCGGCTCAATTCCTACGCCACCTCGCTGGTCTCCGGCAGCCAGCTGGCCCGCAGCGAGGCGATCAAGCGCAACGCGCCCGTCACGCTGTGCGCCTCGGCCAACGGCACCAGCTGCAGCACCACCGGGCAATGGGAAACCGGCTGGATCGTCCTGAGCGGAACGCGGGTGCTGCAGTCCCAGCCCGCCGCCGCCGACGGCTACCTCCTGCGCGATGCCGGGGGCGCCAGCGCCATCACCTTCGAGGCCACCGGCGTGGGCACCAGCCAGGGCAGAATCACCATCTGCCGGGCCACCCCCAGCGCGCCCCAGAGCCGCCTGGTCAGCATCAGTGCCACCGGCCGCACCTCTGTCATACGTTCGAACGACGCCACCTGCTCGAACTAGTACGAACGCCTTCATCCAATCCTGCTTTGCACACGACAATAGAGGGCTGGCGCCGGCCTGACCACCACGGCCGCGCAAGCCCCTTGCAAACCAGGAACAACGCTTCGCTTTGATGGAACACCGGCTGGACTGGGCCCTTGGTGCCTGTGCTCGCATCCTTCGCCCCGTGGTGAGGCTCGCCCTCGCCATGGGCGTGAAGCATCCGCACCTGGAAGAGCTGCTGCGCGACCTGCTGATCGAGGAAGCCCAGCGGTCCTGGCGCCAGCAGGGCGTGCCCAAGCCCAACCTCAGCCAGCTGTCGGTCACGACCGGGCTGAACCGCAAGGCCGTCACCGCCAAGGTCCGGGCGACGGTCGACCCCCTCCCCCACACCGAGCTGTCGGCGGCGGCCAAGACCTTCACGCTCTGGCTGCAGATGCTGACCGATGACGCCTCGCTGCGGCGCCTGCCCGTGGCGGCCGGCAGCGCCGCCCCGTCCTTCGAGACCGTGGCCCGCCTGGGCAGCCGCGGCAACGTGCACCACCGCACCATCCTCGACGAACTGATCCGCCTGAACATGGTGGCCGAGAACGACGGCGTCGCCGAGCTCATGGCCGACGGCTTCGTGCCGGTCGAAGACCTGCAGTCGATGCTCGCCTTCATGGGCGACAACGGCCGCGACCACCTGCTGGCCGCCGTGTCCAACACCCTGGGCGAGCAGCCGCGCATGCTCGAACGCGCCGTCTATGCGCGCGGCCTTTCGCTGCAGGACTGCGAGCAGATCCACCGCCTGGTGCGGGAGCGCTGGTCGGCCCTGCATCACGAGCTGGCCCACGAAATGACAGAGGCCGTCGACCGGGCCCCGGCCGAAGCCAAGGGGCGCATCCGGGTCGGCATCTACACGTACTACGAAGACGAGGGCGCACCATCGCCCTCGCACCCACCGAAAAGCGAGCCCCTCCCATGACCACCACGAAGACACCCGGCAGATGGATGCGCGGTCTCCTTGTCGCGGGGACGATGGCCCTGTTGCTCTCGTGCGGCGGGGGTGGCGGTGGCAGCGCAACCACCTTGCCGGCCGGCACCGGCTCGGGCACCGCCGCGTCCGGGACAGACGCGGGGGGTGGCGGAACCGGCGCCGACGGCACCGGAACAGGAACCGGCACAGGCGCCAGTGGCACTTCAGGCACCGACGGCGGCACCAGCACGGCCGGCAACAGCACGGGCGACGGTTCCGGCGTGGGCTCGGGCGGCACCGGCGTGACCGCGGACGCGGCCGGCATCGGCGGCGTGGACGGGCTGGGCAGCGTCATCCTCAACGGCCTGCGCTACAACACCGACAGCGCGGCCTTCAGCCTCGAAGACACCACCGAGCTGCAGATCGGCATGAGCGCACGGATCGCCGGCAAGGTCGACGCCGACTTCACCAGCGGCACCGCGACGCAGGTCGTGTCAGCGGCCGAGCTGCGCGGCACGGTGTCCGGCATCGACACGGCCGCCGGCACCTTCGTCGTGATGGGCAGCACCGTGACCACCGACACGGCCACCGTCTGGGGAGCCGGCGCGACGAATGGCGTGGCAGACCTCGTGGCCGGCAGCAGCGTGGTGCAGGTGTGGGGCCTGCCCGCCGCGCCGGGTACGCTGCGCGCCACGCGCATCCAGCTGCAGCCGGCATCGGCCGAGCCCCTGGCCACCGGCACCGTGCAGAACCTCCAACCACTGCAGAAGACCTTCATGCTCGGCCTGCTGAAGGTCGACTACAGCGCGGCCGTCCTGAGCTCGGGCATCGACGCCGCGACCCTGGCCAACGGCGTGATCGTTCGCGTGCGCGGCACCCAAGCGCCGGTTGCGGGCAACTTCACGGCCACGAAGGTGCAGGGCTGGTACGCCGTCCCGGGCAGCGACGGAGTCGCGGTCCAACTGGCGGGCGTCATCACCGACTTCGTCTCGCGCAGCGGCTTCAGGGTTCTTGGCACCCCCATCGATGCCACGAACGCCCAGATCACCGGCGGCCCGGCCATTTCGCTCGGCAACGGCGTCAAGGTCGAGGTCGACGGCTTCATGACCGGCGGCGTGCTGGTGGTCAAGAAGCTGCGCATCCGGTACGTGCCCGGCACCGGTGGGCCGGCGTCCTTCACGGTGATCGGTCCCATTCACTCCTACCACTCATCCGCCGACTTCCGCATTCATGATCAGCAGGTGGACGCCAGCGGATCTGGCACCATCTTCGAAAACGGCACCGTCGCAGACCTGTCCAATCCTCAGCAGCGCGCGACCATCGTCGGCGACAGGATCTTCAACGGCGTGCTCATCGCGCAGAGGGTGACTTTCACCGTGCCCTGAGAACACGGGGTCCGTCCCTACGTTCCCCCGGCACGCGGCTCCTGCTTCGACCGGGAGCGAAGCGCAAGCCACGCCGTGCAGCCGAACGCCAGGACGAAAACGCCCACCGGCAGCGCGTCCTTCCACCCGATCCCCTCGGCCAGGAATTCCCTCAGCATGAGCCACGGGACCAGCGGGAAGGCGAGCAGCACCGCCACAGCGGGCACATGGGCATGCGACGGATGAAGGGCCACCGACAGCGCCGTCATCAGAAAGCTGGCCACGATGTACGAGAGCAGGAGCTTGAGCGCGATTTTCATGCGCCCCTTGCGCCGCCGATGGCGAACAACGCAGCAAGGATGACACGCATGGGGATGTGCGGCGTCAAGGCCGGCGCGCCTGCATCGGCTGGCGCGACCAGTAGACGCCGTCGAGGCGATCGAGCCGGACCTCGCCACCGGTCGATGGCGCATGCACGAACCGCCCCGCCCCCACATAAATGCCCGCATGCGACGGCGTGGATGCGCCGAAGAGCACGAGGTCGCCCGTGCGGATCTCGGACACCGCCACCGGCTGGCCGAAGGCGGCCATCCGCGCCACCGTGCGCGGCGGCACCTGCCCCACGCTCTCCCGGTACACGTAGCCGATGAGCCCGCTGCAATCGAAGCCGCCGTCCGGCGTGTTGCCGCCATAGCGGTACGGCGTGCCGACCAGGCCCAACGCGTGGATCGCGATGCCGTTCGACTGTTCGGCCGTCAGCGGCGGGATGCTGCGGGATGCGGAACCGGGCGACGGCCCGCGAGGGCCCGCGCAGCCCAGCACCAGAAGGCAGGCGCTTGCCAAGAAAAGCAGCCGAAGCAACGGCGGGCGCAAGCGCGGCATGGGCATGGGCATGGGCATGGGCATGGGCATGGGCATGAGTATTCCGGGTGGAGGCCATGTGGGCTGGCGAAAGCCAAACACCCAAAGTACCATCGTAAAGTCGTACTGCCGCCTCGCGGCGGCTGCGGCGAATCGGAGAGGGTGCCGTGCAAACGGTCCACCGTCGAACGTTGAGGGGCGATGCTATGACATACGACATGGTTAAGGTCGAAGAAGCGCTTCTGGCGCTGCTCGGCGTCTTCGAGTTCGAAAACGGACACGTATGGAAGCGATATGACTTCTCAACCATGGACAGGCTCCACGAAAAAGGGCTCATCACGGAGCCCCACGGCAGGCAGGAGTCGGTCTACCTGACGGACGAAGGGATGCGCCGAGCCAAGGAACTCGCGGCCAAACACTTCGGGCCCCCTGAGGCTGCGCCGGCGCGCAAATAGCTGCCGCAGAATGCGGCCACCGCCAGACCTTCACCGCGGCGGCCCAACGCGGTTCAACGCCTGAGGAGGAGCAGGTATGCAGATTCGCAGCGCCGTGGCTTCCGATGTCGAGGCGGTTCATCGCCTCCTTTCGGCCAACGGATGGGCTCACCGGATCGCCGGCATCGAACACCTCGGCCGGCTGATTTCGCCCCGGATGCAGATCCTCGAGGTTTCGCTCAGGCGGCCTTGACCGAACGCTTCCTGCCAACCACGCCGATCAATGCGTGTTCCGCCCCTGCAGCGATCTGATCCGCGAAGGCTTCATTCCCCACCGCTCGTGCGAGCGTGACGGCCCCGATCAGCGAAGAGAGAGCCGCGCAGGCAGCCCCAATGTCCCGCGGTGCACCCGGCGAGACGGGACCATCGACGATCGCCTGTGCAACGTCGCGCAAAGCCGTCTCGAACGTTGAACGGGAGGCTTCGTCCGATCGCGCCACTTCTGTCGGCATCGTCTGCAACGTGCAGCTCTCCGACAAGTCGCACGTGCGCTTGGCGCCGAGGTAGAAGCGCACGAACTCAGGCCACCAGGCGCGCCCATGCTTTGCCTGGTAGTACTGCACGCCGCCTCGCAATTCGGCCATGCCCTGCGCGACCGATTCACGGAATGCATGGGCCTTGGAGTCGAAATGAACGTAGAACGCGCCCGACGTCACGCCTGCTTCCTTCGCCAAGCCGTCCACCCCGATCCCGCCAAATCCAGCCTTGCGAAACCCGCGGCCTGCGGCTTCCAGGATGCGTTGCCGCGTCTGCACCTTTTGCTCGGACCTTGACACGAGGGGCTCCTTCGACATGTGAAGCTGTCGATTGTAGTTTGTCAAAACACGATCGTTATGTATGATTGGATAACGGTCGTTACTTGAAACGCATTGCGGACGGCAACGCGTGAGTTCGACGCCGTTCCCTTCACCTGGAGTAACCCATGCCCCTTACGCTCACCCTCACCGAGGGCGTTCTTCCCAAAGGCCAAGAGAAAGTCGCGTTCAGCCGCCTGTCCGATGCCATGCTCAAGTGGCACGGGCTGACGGGAAATGAAGCGATGACGCCCAACATCGTCGGCTCGATCCACGTCTTGCCGAAAGAGCACACGTACTCCGGATCGAAGGAGGCCTCCGTGGCCTTCGTCGAATGGAAGGTGCCGTCCTTCGCATTCGCCGATCGCGCGATCCAGGTCGGCTACATCGAAGAAGCCACGCGCATCATCCATGAGCTGTCTGGCGCGCAGCACCCGAAAGAGCGCATCTGGGTCAACGTGGTGCACGCAGTGGATGGGGCCTGGGGCATTGCCGGAACAGCCCTGACCAATGCGCAGCTCGGCGAAGGGGCTGCTGCGGCCTGACACGGCCGGGGGCAGCAAAGCGGTCTTCCGGGGTGAGGTCGATCGTGTCGCAGCCCCACTTCACCCAGGTACGCCATCATGCAACTCTCGAACTATCTGTTTTTCACCACGACCTGCGATCAGGCGCTGGCTTTCTATGCGCAATGCGGTCTTGGCCGTGTCGTCGAAGCGCTGCGCTACGGAGTCGACGGCATGCCCGTGCAGAACGAGGCCATGCGCGGCAAGGTCATGCACGCCAGGTTCGAGGGACCAGGCCTTCTCTTCTACGCCTCGGACAACGATGACGCCGAACCCATGCGAGGCTCCGCGCACTTGCTGGCGATGGATGATCGAGATTCCACGGACAAGCTCTTTCAAGCCTTGGGTGCCGGCGGGACAGTCACGACCCCCTTGGCCATCCAGCCTTGGGGCGACTACTACGGCAAATTGACAGATCGTTTCGGCGTTCAGTGGATGCTGAACTGCGCTGAGTGAGACCGTTGACGGCGCGTCCGCCGACAGTCGGCCAGGAGCTGGCCTTCGGTTGCATCCGCCGATCTACCATTGGGACATGACTTTCAGCCCCCAGGCGGACCATGCGCAGAGGCTTGCTGCAATGGTGACTGCATCAGACGAGTTGATGGCCGCACTGCGGGTCGTCCGCTCGCTCGGACTGCGATCCTGGTGCATCGGCGCCGGCGCCATCCGGTCTCTGGTATGGGACACCCTTCATGGGTTCGACCGGCGTTCGACCGTCGAAGACATGGATGTCGTCTACTTCGACGCGGAGGCTGGTCCGGAGCGGGATGCCGACCTCGAGAACCGGCTTCATTCGGCCATGCCGGGCTTTCGTTGGGAGGTCACCAACCAGGCGGGCGTGCATCGCTGGTTTGCCGCCGCCCTCGGTCAGGTGGTGCCACCTCTCGCATCCCTGGAAGAAGGCATTGCGACGTGGCCGGAATTTGCGACCTGCGTCGGCGTATCTCTGAACGAGGATGAATCCTTGGGCATCGTCGCTCCGCATGGACTGGATGACCTGTTCGAGCTGCGTGTCCGGCACAACCCGCTCAGAGCGAGCGCCGCGACGTACCAGGAGCGTGTCTTGGCGAAACGGTTTGCCGAACGGTGGCCTCGACTTTCGATCAGCACGGCCTGAGGGCAGACCGTACTTGGATGTTCGCGTCTGACCGTGCTGGGACCTTCACGGAAACAGCGCAATAGCTACGCCAAGCTACCTGTGCAGCCCCTCACAGGAGCGATCTCGGCGAACAGGCTTTTGATGATCTGCGCGGGCCCCACGAAGATGGTTTCCGCCCTAACCCTTGAGATATCCGGCCACGAGGCGCGCGCCCTCGTCGATGAGCGCTCCCATTCGATCGTCGGTCAGCACTTTGGAATGGTGCAGCACCGCGTTATGCGTCAACGCCTCGATGGTGGTGACACATACAAATGATGCGAGCTCGAGGTCATCGACACCGAGTTCGTCCCGAGCTCCCTCAAGATAGGCTCTGAACAGACTGAAATTTTCACGGCTGAAGGTTTCCAGCTTCTCGAGCTTTCCCACGCGCGGGATCTGCTCGGCGAGCACTCGGTGCAGTTGTGGATCGAGACGATGCGCTTCTACCGCGATCGCGACGAATTTGCGCATCGCCTCGTCCAGCGGCTGGGTCGAGACCTGCGTCAACTCGCTCCGGACCATTTGCATGATCTGCTGCTGATGGCGCTCGATCACGGCGGCGACGAGTGCCTCCTTGCTGGGGAAATATTGATAGAGCGAACCGACGCTGACCCCCGCAACTTCCGCGATGCGGTTGGTGCTCGCCTTGTCGAAGCCGTCCTTGACCAGAATGCGAGCAGTTGCCTCGATCAGGTTGTCGACGGTCGCGCGCGATCGCTCCTGCGTCGCGATTTTCCTGGGCTTGGTGACCGGTTTTCGCGCCATTTTTTGATGCCGTCAATGCGAGTAGCGAAAGCGAATGATCGCTCATATTCTAAGAAGACGCAGCAAGGCACCGCAACATCTTGCGTGCGAGGCCCTTGGCGCGCAACCACCCCAGGAGACCCATGACATGGACGACACATTGCACCACCTCTTCAGATACAAGGCTTGGGCGAACGACCAGCTGTTGACGGCGCTTGCCCGGCTTGGCGATAACTCCCCCATCACCGCATTGGCCATCAAGGCTTTGAGCCACACGTATGTGGTCGACCGCATATTCGCCGCGCACCTGAGACGAGAAGCTCACGCGTACCCGTCGGCCAACTTGAGTGAGATGCCGACGCTTGAAGCTCTCGCCCCCGATCTCAGAAGAAGCGATCAGGAATACATCGACTATGTACCGACGCTCGATCTCGCCCAATTGGCCGAACGAATCGATTTCGCGTTCACCGACGGCGCACCGGGGCGCATGTCTCGCGAGGAGATGCTCATGCATGTTGTCACGCACGGAACAGGTCATCGTGGACAGATCAGCGCAGTGATGCTGCTCAATTCGGTTCCGCCGGCCAGGGATGGCTTCACGACGTATCTGCACGAGGCGGAGGCGTCGACGAGAGGGCGGGTTGCCGCTTGACCAGTGATCTCGAACGCGGGGTTGACCGTGGTCGGTCAACGTCCGGGTGTTGGCGACTGTAGCCGTAGCCATACCGTCGTCGCAGTGTCCGAAGACTTTGCCATGAAGTCGGTGCAAGGCACCGGCCATCATGCGCATGTGGCACGATCAAAGAATGCCCGAGCCGTCACGCCGCATCCCCTACCGCACCTGGCCAGGCGCACTTGCGGTCCTCCTCGCCATTGCCGCCTATGTGGGCGGCCTGAGCTTCTGGGACAACCGCACCCCCGGCAGCCGGCCGCTGGCTGCGGGGCAAATGGTGGCCGTCGGCCAGGCCAGGTTCGTTCCCGCCAACGGGTGGGAGATGGACGTGTCCCGCTCCAAGGCAGGCAAGTCGTTGATGCTGTTCAAGGGAAGCCACAAGTTCCTGGTGACCAACGAGCCCTGGGCGGGCGGGCCCGACGGCCCCCTGGGGCGGCAGCAGAGGTTCATGGAGCGCGGCCAGGGCCTGCGCATCGATGGCGACGTGTCCGACTTCGTCACCTCCTGGGGCCTGCAGGGCAAGACCTTTGCCTACTACGGTTCGAAGCTCGCCGGCCGGTTCTGGCAGGTGGTCGACCTCCAGCGCCGATCGCTGGTGCAGATCGACGTCTACGGCGCCAGCGACGGCCTGAACGATGCGATGGCCGACGCACGAAGCATGCTGGAGTCGATGGACCTGGAGGCGCCGCAGTGAGCCCGCCCGTCTTCGAACAACAGGACCGCGGCGACTGGCCGGTCGGCACCGATTCGTTCTTCCAGCCGCACCGCGCGGCGTTCTGGCTGCTGGCGGCGCTGATCGTCAATGGCCTGTTCTACACCGTCAACATGTTCGCCATGGGGTTCCGGGTCGTCCCCGTCACTGCGCTGCTGGGGGTGCTCGTGTGGGGCGCCTACACGCTGGCTTTTCTTCTCGTCTTCCGCACGTTGGATCTGCTCGAGCAGCACCCGCCCGAGGCCTTCGTGCTGGCCTTTGCGTGGGGCGGCCTGGGCGCGGTCTACTTCGCGGCACCGGCGAACATCGCCATCCAGAGCCTGTGCGCCAAGCTGGTGTCGCCGGATTTCGTGGCAGCCTGGGGGCCGGCCATCGCGGGCCCGATCACCGAGGAGTTCCTGAAGCTCGCCGGCGTCATCCTGCTGGTGCTGGTCGCGCGCAACCAGTTCCAGACCGCGCTCTCCGTGCTGATCGTCGGTGCCATGACGGGGCTGGGTTTCCAGGTGGTCGAGAACCTGACCTACACCGTCAACGCCTCCATGCACTTTCCGCTCGAGAACCAGGTGTACCCGGTGCTCCTCAACCTGCTGACGCGCGGGCTGCTGAGCGGACTGTGGAGCCACGCGGCCTACACGACGATCGCGTCCTTCGGCGTCGCCTGGTTCATGCTGCACCCCGAGCGATCGATGCCAACGCGGATCGCGGCCGCCTTCCTGTGCTTCGCACTGGCGTGGGCAATGCATTTCGTCTGGAACTCGCCGCTGCTGGATGACCGCTTCGACGGCGGGTACGACGAGATGGCCCTGTTGCTCCTCGTCAAGGGCATCCCCGTGATGGCCGCGGCCTGGCTCTTCTGGCGCGAAGCCGCCCGGGAGAACGGCGCCTACCTCCACGCCCTGGCGGCCTACTTCGTGCCCGAGCGCGAGCTGATCCGCGACGACGAGTGGGTCCGCCTGGGCGCACCGCTGCTGCGCTACAAGGTTCGCAGGGAGATGGGCTGGACCTTCGGCCTGCGGGCAAGGCGGCTGAAGACGCAGCTGCAGCGCGAGCAACTGCGGCTGATCCGCAAGGCCATGACGTACGGACGCGGGGCGCAGACGCTGCGGCATGAAGTCGCGATCAGACGCCTGCGTGCCGAGCTGGACCCGCTCATCCAACCGCAATCATGAGCGGGCGATGGCCTGCACCTTGCCGCCAGTCCTATCCAATTTGACAGATGGCAAATCGCGCCCGACTCGGCAGACTCGCGGGATGGCCACCTACGTCCCTCCGCCCTTCCCCGAGCCCACCCAGTCTTTCGACACGGCCGAGGACGCTGCCCGCGCGGCACTCCAGGCGCTGCTGATCCGATCGATCGGCAACCGCAACGAGTTCGGCGGCATGATCTGCAAGCTCAACACCAAGTTCTACGTCGCGCCGTACTTTGTCGGCGAACGCAACAGCGTCGACCCCGGCCATCGGCGGCTGAACAAGGGCTGCATGCCGGTCGGCGCCGAAGCCGTGGCCGTGGCTTACTTCCACACGCACCCCAACATCGAGGGCGCCGGGATGACGATGAAACCCGATGTCTTCTCGGACGAAGACATCGGTGTCGCGAACGGCGCGGAAATCGACGCCTACATCGGCAGCGTCTCGGGCCTCTTCCTGAAGTTCGAGCGCGCGACGCAGAAGACCTACATCGCAGGCCAGTGCCTGCGGAATGCGGATGCAGGGCCGGTGCCCAATTGGAAGAAGCTGAAAAAGGAACTCGATCTGAAGTACGAATTCCTGTCCCCGTCTGCGCCGGCGAAACCCGTGGTGAAGCCGAAGCCCCGGGTGCCGGATCGCAGGGGGCCGACGATGGCTCCGCTGCGTTAAGGGGTTCCCCGCCCCTTCATCACCACTTCACCCGCACGCCCAGCGAGCCGTTCAAGAGGCGTGCGATGTCCGTGCCGCCCGAGATCTTGTAGACCGACTCATCATCAGATGCGGTGCTTCCGTGCACCTGCGCAATGCCTATGCGCGCGCGGGGGTGAGCTCCCCAGAAATCAGCCGTACAGCACTTCGGGAGAAATACGCATGATCTCGACCTGCTGCGCAGCGTCGAAGACGCGGGCGACCGGCGCCCAGACGCTCGCATAGTCCGGCAAGGCGTCTGGCGCGAAACTCGTGTGCGGCCAGTCGGAGCCCCACACCGTGCGGGCAGGGAACAACCCCGCAAGCTCGCCGATGCGGGCATCCAGCGAGGCGTAGGGCGCCTGTGCGGCGAGGCGGTACCAACCCGACAGCTTGAGCCAGGCGCCCCCTTGCGCCAGTTGGGCGAGCGCCTGCCGGCCCTCGCCGGTCAATGGCGTGTCCGCATTCGCGCCGGCCAGGTGATCCAGCACGGCAGTCACCTCGCAGCCGGCATGCAGGTCGGCGATCCGGGGCCAATGCGCCGGCCGCGCGTACCACTGCACATGCCATCCCAGCGCATGGATCCGGGGGGCGAGCGCACGGAAATGCACGCCGATGTCCCTGTCGTTGCCCACCGGCGACACCAGGTTGAATCGCACGCCTCGCACTCCCAGCGAATGCATCGATGCCAATTGCGCGTCGGTCGTGCCGGGCTCCAGCACCGCCACGCCCCGGTGCCGGCCATCGCCCTGGCGCAAGGCCTCGAGCATCACCGTGTTGTCGCTGCCATAGACGCTGGGTTGCACCAGCACCAGGTGCGCGACGCCATGATGCCCGGCCAGCTGCTCGATATCCGCCAACGGCCGATGCACCGGCCGGTAGTGGCCCGGCATGACCGGGGCTTGCGCGTCGAAGACATGGACATGGCTGTCCCAGCCAAGGCCGCCCGCGACCTCCTGCATCACCTGCTCAGCCCACCACGATCTTGCGGTCGCGCACGATGCGCGCCCACTGCGCCCGCTGGGCCGAAAGGAATCCCGTCACCAGGCCTTCCGGGCCTTCGGGGAACGCCTCGCCACTGAGCGCCCGGATGCGGCCGAGCACTTCGGGATCGCTCATGGACTTGCGGATGGCCGCGACCAGGACGGCCTTTGTGGCCGGGTCGATGCTGGCGGGCGCCAGCACGGGGTTCCATTCGAGCACTTCATAGGCCGGCACACCGGCCTCTTCCATCGTCGGGATGGCGGGCAGCGCCCGGGTGCGTCGGCGCGTGGTCACGGCCAATGGACGCAACCGGCCCGACTGGATCTGCCCGAGCGACGACGCGACGTTGGCAAAGAAGAGCGGCACCTGCCCGCCCATCACGTCGTTCATGGCCGGGCCGCCGCCCTTGTACGGAACGTGCGTGAGGCTCACACCCGCGCGGTCTTCGAACAGTGCGCCAGCCAGATGCTGGGCCGAGCCATTGCCGGAGGATGCGTAGGCGATCTGCCCCAGCTTGGCCTTGGCCATCTGCACGAGGTCCTTGACGCTCTTGGCTTCGAAGCTCGGCGTGCAGACCAGCACGTTCGGAAACAGCGCCAGGATGCCGAGCGGCGTGAAGGACTTGTCGTTGTCGTAGGGGAGCTTGGGGAAAAGCGCGGGGTTCACGGCGAACGAGGATGCGTCCACCAGCAGCTGCGTGCCGTCGGGCGTGGCACGGGCCACCTGCCCGGCGGCGATCTGTCCGCTGGCGCCGGGCTTGTTGTCCACCACCACCGTCTGGCCCAGTGCATCGGCGAGCCGCGGCGCGATCAGGCGCGCCATCAGGTCGGCGCCCCCGCCGGCCGCGTAGGACACGACCAGCGTGATGGTCTTCCCGCCCGCGACCTTGCCCGCGGCGCGGGCCAGGGTCCACGGTGCCGCGGCCACGGCGGCACTCGCGCGCAGCAACTGGCGCCGCGAGCGGTCCACCGCGATCTGGTGGGGTTGGGAAATCGATGCTTCTTTCATGGGCGCTCTCGCAAAAAGGTGAAGGGCAAGGGTGGGTGCGTCGCACCGGTTCAGGTGATCGTGACGGTGTAGTGGAAGGCGTAGGCATCGCCCCGCGTGTAGCGGGCCTCGATGCACCGCCCGCCCAGGTCGTAGGCGCTGCGGGTCACCAGCGCACAGGGGTGGCCCGCCGGCAAGGCCAACTGGCTCGCAGGGAGACGCGCAAGGATGCCGAACGAGATTTCATCGACGGCGCGGTGCACGGTCACGCCGCAGCGCTCGGCGAACATGGGGTACAGCAAATCGCCCCACCGCGCCGGATCGTCATCGACCAGGCCGGCGAACAGGTCGAGCGGAAGCCAGATTTCCTCGGCAACGCATGGCTGCCCCGACAGGGAGCGCACGCGCAGCAGGCGCAATGCCGTGCCGCCGGGCTCGAGGTGCAGGCGCCGCGCGACGTCCGGAGGCGCAACCAGCACCTTGCGCGAGACGATGCGGGAGACAGGCACCTCCCCGGTGCCCTCGCCAAAGCGGAAGAACCGCATCATGGTCCCGGCGGTGGACATGCCGACCCGCACGAATGTGCCGCGGCCCTGGATGCGTTCGATCAATCCGTCGCTTGCAAGCAGCTCGAGCGCATGGCGCAAGGTCCCGAGCGCCACCCCGTGTTCGGAGGCCAGCGTCTGCTCCGCCGGCAGCGCGCCGCCGGGTGGCCATTCGCCTGCCACGACCCGTGCCCGCAAGGCCGCTGCGAGCGCGGCATAGCGGCTCAGCCCCGGCTCGGACGGAACCACTGTCAAGGATGTCATTGGGCGGATTGATCTAGTCCTATAGATGACTGGATGATATCAAGCCGAACCCTGCCGCAGCGGGCTCCCCGCCCGCCGCGGCTCGCATCATCACCGCGCGTTGCCCAACCGCATGAAGCCCCAGGCCTGCGGCTCGAACGCCAGGTAGTCCAGTGCGGTGCCCACGGCGATCGTGATGTCTCCGCCTTCGTCCATCACGCCGATCACGGTCGGGACGTAGGAGTTCGGATTGACCGTGTTGATCTCCGCCGTCTGGCTCTTGCTCTGGATGAACCACCAGCCGATCTCCGCGGTCGAGACCAGGGACCAGAGCTGGCGCGACAGCAGCGCGGGCTGCCTCAGGTCCGCGACGATCGACGGGTGCGGCATCTGCGAGTTCTGGAAGGTCATGACCAGATCGGGATTCATCGCCGTCTGCAGAAAGTACCAGCCCGGGTTTTCTTCGGAAGGAATGAACTGCCAGTGCTGGCTGAGCGCGTTCGCCTGCCTTGGGTACGCCACCACCTGCGAGTTCGGCTGGGTTCCCCACACATCCAGCACATCGTTGGAGAGCTTGTGCTGGATGTAGAAGAACTCGCCATGACCCGGCGTGGAGGCAGTGCGTGCAGCGGCCTTCGATGATGAAGATGACGCTGCGAACGCGGCCGGCTTCGCAGTACTCCTGACTGCAGGCCTGGCCTGCGTGCTCCCCATGTCCGGCCAGTATTTGGTGATCAGCGCCGTCGCTTCGTCGATGTTCACGGTCTTGCCGTGGCGCTCGAGCAGGTCGATCGCCTGCGCGTTGGTCGAGTTCTCCGGAATGAAGCAGGGCAGCGTCGGGTTGATGTTCACGTAGCGGTCGCCCAGCAGCATCCTGGCCAGCCGCGGCATCGTCTCGGCGGACGTGCCGCTGAGGCACATGTCGAGCACCGGCGAGGGCCGCGACTGGTTCATGAGGAACGGCGGCGTGTTGTCGAACGGATTGCCCGCGCCTTTCATCCACTGCTCGGCGCCCCAGTCGTGCGTGTCGGTGGCGATCCAGTCGGGCATGAGGCCCGTGCCGATGGTGATGGCCACGATGTTCTCCAGCGCCACGCCGCTGCGCACGGCCAGCGCGATGGCGGCGACCGTCGGGTCGTGGTTGAAGAAGGCGCCGTCGACGTTGCCCTCCAGCGAGCCCAGTTGGCCGGGCATCGCGCCGCTGGACGATGCGGCGACGGCGATCGGCGTGTCGCTGTTTCCGTCGAGGCCGTCGATCCTGTCCCGCTCGGTCTCGAGCATGTTCGTGAACATGAGCGTGTCCCAGGGCTTCGGCACCACGCGGCCGTCGCCCTGCGTCTCGAGGCCGCCGACATTGAACGACACGAAGAGCACGTTGCGCCCGGCGTTGGCCACCGTCGTGTCGCCGTGCAGGGCGACTTGCGAGGCGAGGACCTTGTCGATCGCGTACGCAGGCTGGCGCGGGTCGCCGTTCATGTTGTTGTAGAACGAAATCTCGCCGCCCTTGAACAGATCGATGAGATCGCCGGGCGTCTTGTGCGCGAGCAGCTCGCTGGTGATGATGGACCCGGTCGAGCAGCCGGCGAGAAGGCTGGTGTTGCTGATGACGACGCCCCCTCTGACGTTGGCCAGGCGCTGGAGGATCGTCGCCGACATCAGGCCCCGAATGCCGCCGCCGACGAACGAGAGGATGGTGAACACAGGTTGATTGGGATTCACAGCAGACTCCTGGTGAATGAAACACCTCCCCGTTCAGCGAGGGAGTTTCATCGTCGGGGATGTCCATCGTCTACGCGTGAAATCCCGTTCAGCAGAAGGGCCGAATTCCAGACAGTGCGTATCGAAAAGGTGTCGTCGCGATGGATAAGAAAAATCGTTTCCATCCAACGCGTCGAGGCCGAACACTGGTACCAAGTTGTTCGCAGGCACGCGAGGCCTGATCGGCGCGCTGCTGTACGCGACATCGAGGCAGGGTCATTCACACGGCGCTTGGAATGCCCTTTCGCATCGATTCGGTACGCTGGCCCGCTTGCCTACCGTGCGCACGGGTAGGCTTTGCCGAGCGCCTCGGCGACGATCGTCGCGGCATTCTCCGACTGCCTCGCCTTGGGAAGATCGGCCAGATAGCCCAGGACGGCCTCGGACATGACCCGGCCGTCGAGTCCAGGCGTCGGGCACCACCGCTTGCCCCTGGCGTTGTCGGCGACGCCCAGGATGTAGGAGCTGGCCATGTACGTGGAAAGCGCCGTGCGCTGCACAGGGTCCTGGACCCAGGACGCCAGGCCGCCTTCCATGATGCCCGCCAGGAGATCCTTCGCCGCGACCGGCCGATAGGCCTGCGCCCGCTGGGCTTGCTGGGCCGCGACGGGAACCGTGGCCAGAACCAACGCAAGCGCGGCCAGGTGGCGCGCTATGGCGGTCTTTCCGGTGCCCGGCAGGCCGCCCAGGACGATCAGCATCGGGCTCGCCTGTCGGCTCAGACCCCTTCGATGATCCGCAGGTCCCGCTCGGCCCCGTCGCCCAGCGCGTGCAGCGCGGCCTGGTAGTCGGGGCTGTCGTGCACGGCCTTGGCATGCTCGACGCTGTCGAACTCGATCAACACGGTGCGTTGGGCCAAACCGGATTCGTAGACCTCGGCGGGCAGGCCGCGCGCAAGAAAGCGCCCGCCCCCGGCAGTGATCGCCGGGCCGGCCAGTTTCGCGTAGGCCGCAAGTTTGTCGGCGTCCTTGACGGCGCGGTACGCGCTGACCCAATAGGCTCTTGCCATGGTGATTTCTCTCTGTTGCTGAGCGAGCAATATAGCTTGCTCGTGGGCTTGCCGAGGTGCAGCCTGGAAGGCATCAGCGTGGCGATCTCAAGGTGCTCGATCGCAGCGGCCTGGAAGCGGCAGCGTGCGGTTGCTACGCGGCCGATCGAAAGGCCTGCGCCGGCACGCTGGATTGACGCCAGCGGTCGGACAGCCAGGCAAGCGCATTTCCGGTTTGTTCGATAGCGAACAGACTGGAAGGCGCAGCCTTGGTAACTTGATACCAAGCAAGCACCTAGGAGTGAATCATGAGCATCGGCACCATTCTTCTGATCATCCTGATCCTCGTTCTGATCGGGGCGTTTCCGTCATGGCCGCACAGCCGTGGCTGGGGTTACGGTCCGAGCGGCATTCTTGGCATCATCGTGCTCGTACTGATCGTCTTGCTGTTGACGGGACGCCTCTAGCACTGCGGTGCAAGCGAGTTCATCAACCGGCGACGTCAACCCGCATCGATGCCAGGATCTGCAATGCCCATGCAATTGCTCGAGCGGCTTTACTCCGCAGACATGCCCGTCACCATTGACGCGCATGAGGACATCGAGAGGTGTGACTTGTTGCGCGCTGCAAGGCTGATAGAGGCAGATCTTCCGCCGTTCATGCACTACCAGGGGCAAACAACCTACTCCGGTCAGGCCACGGTGATGGGGGTGACAGCCAGGGGCGCAGCGGCCCTGAAGATGCGGGCTTTCTCGCTGTTGACCTCGACGCAACGCCCTCCCGATTTGGTGGCGTCGGACGCACGGTGACGGGGCGGGCTTGGCTGCTGCGCCAACAAGCTGACGCGGTGTCTACCTACAACAGGGCCTCCTCGAAAGCATGACCTTCTGCAGGACGTCAGCAATGCGCCCCGCATTCGATGCCGACATCCGCAGGAGGTTTCCCAAAATGACGCTTGCCGTTTTTATTGTGGAAGACGAGCCATTGGTCCAAGACAGCCTCAAGGTCGTGCTCGAGGGCTACTTGCAGGCAGAGGTCGTAGGGACTGCGCTCTCAGAGGCCGAAGCGGTGGCCTGGCTCCAGGCGAATGAGGAGGGATGGCAGCTTCTCGTCGTGGATCTGTTGCTGAAGCAGGGAACAGGAATCGGCGTGCTGGCCGCCCTTTCGGCGCTCGGCAGGAAGAGAGGGATCGTGGTGGCGTTGACCAATGCAGCTTCTCCGGACAACCGTGCGGAGTGCCTTCGCCTGGGCGCCGATGCGGTCTTCGACAAGGCAGCAGAAGTCAATGAGTTTCTCGCCTATTGCGCCGCCGAACGTTGACGGGCGCACGGACGTCAACCGGATCACATTGGCGCAGCGCCCGCAAGTCCAGATGAATATTTGTGTCGCTTCGTACAAGGGCACACTCCGTCCGCCTACAGCCAGTTGCCATACGCCATGAAAAATCCCTCTCCATCATGGAACTGGAAAACTCGGATCAACACGGATTGGCGGCCCAGGCTGCCGAATGGCGCCGACGGGCACTCCGTGGTGATCGAGACGCCCGAGGCATCGTCCACGCGCTCGAAGTGGAAGTCCGACGGCTTCGCGGCAATCCCCCTGCCATGAACCACGAACTGGACACTCGCCCTCTCGCCATTTGGGACTCCGCACGGCCCTGGTGGAAGCGTTGGTAAGGCAGTCCGAGCGGACCATGGCGCGCCCCTGTTCTTGAAAGACGGCATCAGGCTACGCAGTCACGGGTGTTCGGCGGGGCGGCCGCCAGGCCCTTGCCGAGAAGCCGCATCGGCGTGAATTGCGCGCATGGCGGTGGAACCGCCTGCACCACCTCGTCTCTCGAATGCGCCAGCGGACCCTAGCGCTTCAGCCAGCCCAACCCCTTGGCATGCAGGCTCTGCACATAGAGCCGCTCGCGCGTTTCGGTGACGGCCGTGGTCTCGGGGTAGGCGCCCGTCGCGTCCTGCAGGCTGGCGAGCACCTTGCCATCTTCGCTGAACGCCACCACGTGGCCATAGGCCTTCGGCACCGGCCACAGCGCGCGCGGCAGGCGCATCGTCACGCTGCGCAGGAAGGGCTTGCCGGCGAGCTTGTCGATGGTCGGGTTGCGCGGCTTCACCAGGCCCACCCAGATCTTGCCGTCGAGCCCGCGCATGAGGTTGTCGGGGTAGCCGGGCAGGTTGTCGAGCAGCACGGCGGCCTGGGGGTTCGTGCCCGCAGCAACATCGAGATCGTGCGCTTCGACGCTGATCTTCCAGACCCGGTACTTGCCGGTCTCGGCGACGAACAGGCTCTTCTCGTCGGCGCTCAATGCCACGCCGTTCGCGAAGGCAAGGCCACGCGCCACGACGCGCGTGGCCTTGGTGGCCGGGTCGTAGGCCAGCACCCTGCCCGTGGCGGACTGCTCGAGGATGTCGAGCACGCTGGCCTCGAAGGTGCCTCCCCATTCGGCCGGTGCGAAGCGCGTCGATGCATCGGTGAAATACATCGTGCCGCCGCGCGCCACCACCACGCCATCGGCATAGCGGATCGGCTGGCCGTCGACCTCGTGGGTGAGCACGGTGATCTGCCTGGAAGGGCTGATCGACAGCAGCCCCTTGATGGCATCGGCCGCGATGAGATTGCCGGTTGAATCGAAGTCGAAACCGAGCACGCGGCCGCCCGTGTTGACGAAGGCCTCTTGTGCGCTGCCGTCGGGGTTCATGCGAAGGATGTTGCCGCTCGACACCGTGGTGTAGAGCTTGCCGTCGGGGCCGATGGCGATGTGCTCCGGGCCCTCTTCGCGGCCGAGGTCGATCATGTTGAGCTGGGCCAGATGGTCGTTCACCGCGAAGGCGCCGGTGTAGCCGGGGTCGGTGGGGGCCGCCCAGGTGACGGGCTTGACCGGGACGGGCCACAGGGCGAGGTAGGCGATGGCTGCGAGCAGCAGCAGGCCGAGTAAGACAAGAGTTCTCTTCAGCATGTGTTCTTTGCTCTTTGGGGGGAATCGCGATTCTGGCCGCTCTTGATAGGCTCAAGTAAGCTCGCGCCAATACGCCCGGAGGCGGAGGAGACGGAACATGATGCGACTACTCGTGATTGCGCTCTTGATGTTCGGTGCCTGGAAAGGCTACGAACACTACCAGGCCAAGAAGCTCTCGGCCATGCAACACGAGGCGCCACCGGCGCTCAATTTCTCGAGCAAGCCGAGCCCTTCGCCTTCAGCCGCGAGCTTCTCTTGCGATGGCCGCAAGTACTGCTCGCAGATGACCTCGTGTGCCGAGGCCACCTACTTCCTGAAGAACTGTCCAGGGGTAAAGATGGATGGGAACAACGATGGGGTACCTTGCGAGCAACAGTGGTGCCGTTAGCGTGGTGCAGTCCCAGCGTGAGGAAGACAGTCTGGCTGAATCTGTAGCCATGGCCAGCGCGTGCGATACGACGCAACTTTCTCATTGAACAGCTCGCGATGCGGCACAAGCGGGTTCATCGTCAGTACACCGTCGTACAGCATGGAGAGGCCGTTCGGCGGATAGAGCTCGCCGGGTCGAACACCGACGCACGTGGCCGGAACAAGGAAGCGGTCGATTCCCTCGCAGGCGCTGCTCAGTGCCTCGTAGGGGTGGCCGAAATACGATTCGTACCAGAGATGAACGCGCGCCTGGTTCGATGCTTCGACTGTGATGCCGAGATCACCAAGTGCTTCATCGACTCGCGCTTGCACGCACATCTCACCTGCGTCGCTCGTGTCGCCGGCGTCGAAGTAGAACAGGTCGTAGTCCTTGATACCCGCCTCCGGCGCACAGCCAGACCGCAGGTTCCACACCGTTTGAAAGAGGCAACCGACGACCAGCCATCCGCGGGGATAGCCAGGGCGCTCGTGTTCAGGTTGCAAGGACCTCAAGCACCCGACCACGCCCCAAACGGGCAGCCAGAAAATGCGCCGCCCAGTGCGCTCGTTCAGATCGGGAGGCGCACCTCGCTGAAGCGCATGTAATCCAGGTTGCCTTGCGACTCAAGCTTGCCTGACTCGACCAATGCCTTCACTCTCCGGGCGAAGAAACCGACCGGCACTTCCGCCAACTCCCCTGACCCCTTGGTAAGCGCCGTTCCTACGATACGTGCCACCTTCCTCCAAGACGGTGCGCAATCGGCGAGAAGCACGCGGTCGATGAGAGCGACCTGAGATTCAGAGAGCGCCGCGACTGTCTGCTGCTCTTCGTCATCCAACTCGGTGTCTGGCGGGCCCTCGGGCCGGGTAGTGTCCAGTTCAGGATACTGAAGGACCAAAGGTGCTTTCAACTGCGAGAGGATATCGACGACAACGCCGATGTGCGCGTGCAGGTACTGGTCGCGTTCTGGCGTTTTCGGCAGTCGCCAGATCACCGGCTCGGCCTCAGCTATTACCTTCAGGGCTCGCTCGTATACGTCATGCAGTGCTGCTGCGTCTTCCTGCTTGAGTTCGATCATGGTCACCTATCGTCCCGTAATTCAATTCAATGGGGCCAGTCCGCCGCGGGAACCACGCCTCTTGGCTATGGACCTCATCGTGCCCCTCGAACAAGCGAACAACTCGTTGGCCCCATCGAATCCGTCTAGGGATGCCAGGTCGAGACGACGGCCGGCGTCTGCGCGGTCGGCCGACCGGCCAGCGCATAGGAGAGTTCGTTCGCGGCTTTCATGATCGTCTTTGCGTGGCCGAGCAGCTTGGCCTTGGGCAACCGGTCCGCGGGGCCGGAAATGCACACCGAGCCCAGCAACGCCCAACGCAGGCCGAAGACCGGTGCCGACACGGTCGCCACGTTTTTCTCACGCTCGCCGATGGAGAAGTGATAGCCCTTCTTGCGGATGTCTTCATACAGCTTTCCGGGTTCGCCGGAGAACGCAAGGATCACGCGCCCCGGCGACCCCATGTCGAGGGGCAGCATCGCGCCCATCCGTGCGTGGTGCCGAATGGGTTGCGGTCCTTCCACGCGCGCCAGGCAAGTCCTGGAGTTTCCTTCGCGCACATAGAACGCCGCGCTCTCCCCTGTGGCCTGCGACAGGGCGAGCAACATGGGCTCCACCACGTTGTTGGCATCGAAGCTGGCTTGATAGCGGGCGCCGAGCCAGCCTGCCGCGGGGCCGAGCCGCCATTCGCCGTCGTCGCGCTGCACCACGTAGCCGGCAAGCGCCAGCGTGCGCAGCAGCCGCAGTGCGGTCGTCTTGTGCATGTGGCTGCGACGGGTCAGCTCGGCCAGCGACAGGCGCTCGTCCTGCATTCCGAAGGCATCGAGCAACTGAAGGGCCCGAGTGACCGCCGTCACGCCGCCGGCCGCCTCCGAGTCCGCCTCGCGTGGCAACTCGATCACCTCTGCACGTTGGGTTCTGGGTGTTGAAACTTGTTTCACACAGTGGTCCATGGTCCGTATGGTGGACCACCATTGTACGGAACGAAACGCAAATCTAAAGTCGCTTCACGCTTGGGAGCACCGCCCGCAAGCACTCGACGAACGATCCGGAGACAAACAAATGCATACCTCGAGCCTCGGCTCCATTCCCCGCCGTGCGGCCCTCGGCCTCGCACTTCTTCTTGCTTCCGGCATGACGCTGGCGCAGGGCTACCCGGCGCGTCCGATCCGCCTCGTCGTGCCCTTCCCTCCGGGCGGCGGCACGGACATCATCGCCCGCGAGGTGGCGAACAAGGTCGCGACCTCGGAGGGCTGGACCATCGTCATCGACAACAAGCCCGGCTCCGGCGGCAACATCGGTGTCGACGCGGCGGCCAAGGCCAACCCGGACGGCTACACGCTGGTGCTGGGGCAGACCAGCAACCTCGCGATCAATCCGTCGCTCTATGCCAAGCTGCCCTACGACCCGGTGAAGGACCTGGCCGCGGTCGGCCTCGTCGCTTCCGCACCGCTGGTCCTGGTGGTGTCCGCGGCATCGCCCTACAAGAAGCTGTCGGACGTGGTCGCCGCCGCCAAGGCCAAGCCCACCGCACTCAACTACGCGAGCTCGGGCAACGGCACGGTGGCCCACCTCGCCACCGAGCAGTTCCAGAAGGCCGCGGGCGTCCAGTTCACGCACGTCCCCTACAAGGGTGCATCACAAGGCCTCACCGATCTCGTCGGCGGCCAGATCCAGATGTACATCTCGTCTGTGCCGACCTTGATCGCGCAGATCAAGAGCGGCCAGTTGCGTGCGCTGGCCGTGACCTCGCTGCAACGCAACCGGGACCTGCCTGACGTGCCGACCATGGCCGAGTCGGGCTACAAGGATTTCGAGGCCGTCACCTGGTTCGGCGTGGCAGGCCCCGCGGCCATGCCGAAGGACGCGATCACCCGGCTCAATGCGGCCTTCAACAAGGCGCTCGCCACGCCCGACGTACAGAAGAAGCTCGCGGCGCAAGGCGCAGAGGTGATGTCCGGCCCGCCCGAGAAGTTCGCCTCCCTGATCCGCACCGATGGGGTTCGCTGGGGCGCGATCGTCAAGGCCTCGGGCATCAAGCTGGACTGAACCGGCATGTTCGCGCCCGCCGTGCCATGCGCCGACGCGTCCACCGCCCCGTTCTCGGCCGGGCGCGGCCGCACCGATGTCGACGTTCCCCCCGATGCCTGCGATTGCCACGTGCATCTGTACGACGCGCGCTATCCGGCGGCGGCGGGCGCCACGCTGAGGCCGCCGGATGCCAGCGCGGCGGACTACCGGCAGCTGCAACGGCGCACGGGAACTCAGCGCGTGGTGTTCGTGACGCCATCGACCTATGGCACCGACAACCGGGCACTGTGCGACGCGCTCGCGACCTTTGGCGCGCAGGCGCGGGGCGTGGCCGTCATCGACGAGCAGGCCAGCGATGCCGAGTTGCGCGCGCTCCATGAATGCGGGGTGCGCGGCATCCGGCTGAACCTGTCGCTCGGCGTCGTGAATACCGCGTCGCAAATCATGCCGCTGGCACGCCGCATCGCCCCGCTGGGCTGGCATCTGCAACTGCTCGCACCAGCTGCCACGTGGAGCGAGCTCGCCGACACGCTGGGCGACCTGCCCGTGCCCGTGGTCTTCGATCATTTCGGCCGGCTCGCGCCATCGATGGCCGGCAGGCATCCGTCGCACGCGCTGATCCTGCGCCTGCTCGAGGCGGGCCGTGCCTGGGTCAAGCTTTCCGGCGGCTACATCGTCAGCGAGGAAGGCGCCCCCCTCTACGCCGACCTGGCCACGCTCGCCCGCAGCTTCCTGCAGGCCGCGCCGGAGCGCGTGCTGTGGGGAAGCGACTGGCCCCACGCATCCGCCACGGCCGGCCACCAGCCGATGCCGGACGACGCACACCAGATGGCGCTGCTCGCCGGCTGGACCGGCACCGCCCGCGCGCTCCACCGCGTCCTCGTCGACAACCCGGCCGAGCTCTACGGATTCGAACGCTCACACAACATTCAGGAGACACCATGACTCGCATGCACAGGCGCCGCTTCGGCGCGCTGGGCCTGGCCGCGCTCGCCGCCGCGTCGGGACCCGCTTTCGCACAGGGCCAGTGGCCCACCGGCAAGCCCATCACCTGGGTCGTGCCCTATCCCCCGGGAGGCACCACGGACATCCTCGGCCGTGCCATCGCGCTGCGGCTGGGTGCGTCGCTCGGTGCGACGGTGATCGTCGACAACAAGGCCGGCGCCACCGGCACCATCGGCTCCGCTTTCGTCGCCAGGTCCGCACCCGACGGCTACACCCTGCTCGGCACGTCGATCGGGCCCCAGGCCATCGTGCCGAACCTGCTGCCCAAGATGCCGTACGACCCGGTCAAGGCCTTCGCACCGGTGTCATTGATCGGGACCATCCCGCACGTGCTCGTCGTCGGCGCCGGCCAACCGTTTCGCAGCGTCGCCGACCTCGTGGCCCAGGCGAAAGCCCGCCCCGATGCGCTGTCGTTCGCGTCCGGCGGCAACGGCACCGTGCTCCAGATGCAGGGCGAGCTCCTGCGCCTGCAGACGGGGGCGCGGATGACGCACGTTCCCTACAAGGGCGATACGCCGGCCATCCAGGACGTGCTGGCGGGCCACGCGACCTTCATGTTCGCGCCGGCGGCCGCGGCCTTGCCGCACATCCAGAGCGGCCAGCTGAGAGCGCTGGCCGTCACGTCGGCGGCGCGGCTCAAGGCCTTGCCCGAGGTTCCGACCATGGGCCAGGCGGGCTTCAAGGATTTCGTGGTGGAACAGTGGCAGGCCGTCTACGCACCGGCCGGCACACCCGCCTCCGTGGTCCAGCGGCTCCACGGCGACGTGGTGCGCCACCTCAAGGATCCGGAGATCGTCGCGATGGCCGACAAGCTCGGCGTCACCCTCGTGGGCAGCACGCCGCAGCAGCTCGCGGACACCCAGAAAGCGGACCTGGCCAAGTGGGCCAAGGTCATCAAGGACGCCGGCATCAGGCCGGAGTAAGCCCCTTCTTCTTCACCCCTTCTTACCTCCATCACTTCTGAAAGCACTCCCATGTCATCGCCCCTTCCCGACATCGTCCGCACCTTCGAGCGCGTGCCCGCGCACATCGTCGCGCAGGCGGCCGCATTCCAGCCGGCCATCCTGGCCGACGTGGCCGGACGCCGCGGCGCCGTGGACGGCCGGATCAAGGCGCTGCGTCCCCGCATGAAGCTGGCCGGCACCGCGATCACCGTGGAGGTCCGGCCGGGCGACAACCTGATGATCCATGCCGCCATTGCCATGGCGAAGCCCGGCGACGTGCTCGTGATCGACGGCAAGGGCGACCAGACCTCCGCGCTCATGGGCACGATCATGATGACCGCCTGCAGGCAGGTCGGCATTGCCGGCGTGGTCATCGACGGCGCCTGCCGCGACAGCAACGAGATCGACGAGATGGACTTCCCGGTGTTCTGCGTCGGCACCAATCCGAACGGGCCGACCAAGAACATCGGCGGACGCATCGGCCATCCCGTGTCGATCGGCGGCGTCACGGTGCATGCGGGCGACTTCATCGTCGGCGACGGCGACGGCGTGGTCGTGGTGGAGCGCGAAAAAATCGAGTCGCTGCTGCCGCTCGCGGCGAAGAAGGTCGAGGACGAGGCCGCGCGCATCGCCGCCATCAAGGGCGGCAACACCGCCGCCAAGTGGCTCGATGCAGCCCTGCGCACGGCAGGCGTCCTGAAGGAGGGCGAGACGCTGTGACCGCCATCCTGGTGACAGGCGCGGACCTCGCGCCACAGGCCCTCGGCCTCCTCGAGGGATACGAGGTCGTCTACGCGGGCAAGGCGCCGACCGAGGACGACCTCGTGGCCCTGTGCCGCGCCCACGACCCCGTGGCCATCATCGTCCGCTACGGCAAGGTGGGCCCGGCCGTCATGGACGCCGCCCCCTCGCTCAAGGTGATCTCCAAGCACGGCAGCGGCACCGACACGATCGACAAGGCGGCGGCACAGGCGCGCGGCATCGAAGTGGTCGCGGCCGTGGGCGCCAACGCCGCGGCGGTGGCCGAGCAGGCGCTCGCGCTGCTCCTGGCCTGCGCCAAGTCGGTGGTGGCGCTGGACGCCCGCATGCATGCCGGCCACTGGGACAAGGCAACGCACAAGAGCCTCGAACTCGGCGGCCGCACCATCGGCCTCGTCGGGCTCGGCGCCATCGGGCTGCGCTTCGCGCGCATGGCCGATGCGCTCGGCATGCGCGTCCTCGGATTCGATCCGTATGCAAAGAACCTTCCGGCCTATGTACAGGCCGTCGACCTGGCAACCCTCTGGGCCGAATCCGATGCCATTTCGCTGCACTGTCCGTTGACGGACGACAACCGTGGGCTGCTCGACGCGCAGACGCTCGCACAGTGCAAGCGCGGCGTGATCGTCATCAATACGGCGCGCGGCGGCCTGATCGAAGAGGCCTCGCTGCTGGCGGCAGTCCGCTCCGGCCAGGTGGCCATGGCCGGGCTGGACAGCTTCGCGGTCGAGCCGATGGCTCCCGGCCATCCGTTCCAGGGCGAAAAAAACATCGTGCTGAGCCCGCACATCGGCGGCGTCACCAGCGATGCCTACGTGAACATGGGCGTCGGCGCAGCGAAGAACCTGCTGCAGGTCATCGCCCGCCAGACAACGGCCGCCTGAGGGCCCGAGGCCTGGGGCTGCAGGGCAGCCCGCATCATCCGGACCAGAACAAGGAGACACCAATGAACAGAGGCAAGAACGCCCGCCGGGCGATGGCCGCAATCGGACTGTCGGCCGCGCTGGCAGCAGCGCATGCGCAGACCTGGCCGGCCAGGCCGGTGCGCATCCTCGTCGGCTTTTCCGCAGGCGGCCCCACCGATGTGGTTGCGCGCGCCTTTGCCGACCATGCGTCGCGCACACTGGGCCAGCCCTTCGTCGTGGACAACAAGCCCGGCGCCAACACGATCCTGGCGGCAGAAGCCGTCGCTGCCGCGCCGGCGGACGGGTACACCCTGCTCCTGGGCGCAACGAATCACACGATGATCCCGGCGCTCTACAGCCAGCGGGTCAAGTTCGACGCCGTGCGGTCGTTCGCCCCGGTGTGCTCGCTCGCCGCGAGCCCGACGGTGCTGGTCGTCGGGCCGTCGATGCCCGTCAAGTCGTTCGGCGCGTTCCTGCAGGCGGTCAAGGCCGAGCCGGGCAAGCGCACCTATGCCACGCCGGGTTCGGGCAGTTCGGGGCATTTCGCGAGCGCGCAGTTCACGCGGCTCACAGGCACGTCCATGAACCACATTCCGTACAAGGGCGCGGCGCAGGCGACGACCGATCTCATGGGCGGCCAGGTCGACAGCTCCTTCGCCACGCTGGGCTCGGTGCTCGCCCAGGTGCAGTCGGGCAAGGCGACGGCCCTGGCCGTGGCGGCGCCGAAGCGCTCGGCACTGCTGCCGGAGGTGCCGACTTTCGAGGAGGTGGGCGTCAAGGGCTACACGGCCGACGCGTGGTACGGCTTGCTGGCGCCTGCCAAAACGCCACCCGAGGTCCTGGCCGTGCTGCGCCGTGCCGCCACCGAGTTTGCGCAAGCGCCGGCCACGCAGGAGAAGCTGCGCTCGCTCGGCATGGAAGCGCAGAACACCTGCGCCGATGCCTTCGGCGCGCAACTGGCGCGCGAGGTCAAGCTCTACGGCGAGCTGGCCCGCACCCTCGACCTCAAGACCGAATGACCGCACACCCCCACAAGGAACCCATGATGAAAGCCATCCGATGCATGCTCGCCGCATGCCTCCTTGCCGCCGCGTCCGCCCAGGCCGCCTTTCCGGAGCGCCCCATCACGCTCGTCGTGCCGTATGCGCCGGGCGGCTCCGCGGACGCGCTGGCGCGCGTGCTGGCGGTGCGCGTGGGCGAGAAGCTCGGCACCAGCGTGATCGTCGACAACAAGCCCGGCGCCAGCGGAACCATTGGCGCGAGTTTTGCCGCCAAGGCCGCGCCCGACGGCTACACCGTGCTCTACGACGCCACGCCCTACTCGATCAATCCGCACCTGTTTCCCCGCATGCCGTATGCCCGCAATGCCTTGCAGCCGCTGGCGCTCGTCTCGCTGGCGCCCAACATCGTGATCGTCCGCGCGGAGTCGCCGGTGAAGAGCGTCAAGGACCTCGTGGACAGGGCGAAGGCCGAACCCGGGAAGATCAACTTCGCCTCGGGTGGCAGCGGCACCGTGCAGCGGCTTGCGGCGGAGCTGCTGCGCCAGCGGCTCGGCCTCGACATGGTGCACGTCGGCTACAAGAGCGGCGGCCCCGCCATCGTCGATGTCATGGGCGGCCAGGTCGACTTCATGTTCAGCACCATCGCCGCGTCGTACCCGCTCGTGTCCTCCGGCAAGCTGCGCGCGCTGGCGGTGTCGTCGCCGCAACGGTCGGCGCGCCTGCCCGAGGTGCCGACCCTCGGCGAAACCATCGCACCTGGCTACGAGGCCTACGAGTGGAACGGCCTGCTCCTGCCGGCCGGCACGCCCGGCCCCATCGCCGACAAGCTCCACAAGGCGGTGGTCGAGGTCTTGAAGGACGACGAGGTCAAACGCCGCTTCGTGGACGTGGGCGTGCAGCCGATCGGCTCGACGCCCTCCGAATTCGCCGACTTCCTGAAGAAGGAAGACGCGAAATGGGCGGAAGTGATCCGCAAGGGCAACATCAAGCTCGACTGAGGCTCCCATGAACCACGCCACGGACGCGCAGCCGGTTCCCCATTCGGTGGGGCTGAACCGGCCTGCGCCTGGACTGCCGCCCGACGCCTGCGACAGCCACATGCACATCTTCGATCCGCGCTTCGCCGCGTCGCCGCACTGGAAGCGCCAGCCGCCGCGGGCCGAGGTGGCGGCCTACCGCCTGTTGCAGCAGCGGCTCGGCACGTCGCGCACGGTGATCGTCAATCCCTCGACCTACGGCACGGACAACGCCTGCACGCTCGATGCGCTCGCGCAACTGGGCGAGCGTGCGCGCGGCATCGCGGTCGTCGGCCACGACGTGTCCGACGACGAGCTCGACCGCCTGGCGGCGCATCGCATCTGCGGCTTGCGCGTGAACTTCGTGACGCCGCAGTCATGGGGCCTCACCACGCCCGAGATGCTGACCACCCTGGCGCGCAAGGTGGCCCGGCTGGGCTGGCACATCCAGATCTTCCTGCAGCCCGAACAACTGGTGGCGCTCGCGCCGATGCTCGCGCAGCTCCCGGTGCCGCTGGTGATCGACCACATGGCCCGCATCGACCCCGCCGACGGTGCCGATGGCGCGGCGTTTGCAGCGGCGCGCCGGCTGCTCGATGGCGGCAACACGTGGATGAAGCTGTCGGGCGTCTACATGCGATCGCGCGACGGGGCACCGGCCTACCGGGATGCCTTCGCACTGGGCCGTGCGCTGGTCAAGGCAGCGCCGGAGCGCCTGGTCTGGGGCAGCGACTGGCCCCACACCACCGAGACGCCGGGGACCGTCAACGACGCCGACCTGGCGGACGTGCTGTCGGCGTGGTGTGGCGACGACGGCAATGGCGCCGCCGTGCGCGACCGCATCCTGGTCGACAACCCCGCGAGGCTCTATGGCTTCGCAACGGCCTGATCGATCGCCAAGGAGACCGACGTGTATCTCTTGCAAGCGCCCCAGGTGCTGGACCTGCAGACCTTCACCACCCTGCCCGAGTCCTTCCGGTGCCCGGCGCCGAGCGCCTGGGCCGATGCCAACCGCGGCGGCCAGGTGACCGACTCCTTCCTCGAAGGCCCCGTGGTCGACGACGACGGCAACCTCTACGTCTCGGACATCCCCTTCGGCCGGATCTTCCGCATCGACACGTCGGGCGAATGGACGCAGGTCGCGGCATACGACGGCGAGCCGAACGGCATGAAGTTCATCGACGCGCACACCCTGCTCGTCACCGACTACAAGAACGGCCTGATGCGGGTGGACGTGCGCACCGGCCGCGTCACGCCGCACCTCCAGCGGCGCAACACCGAGAGCTTCAAGGGCGTGAACGACCTGGTGCTCGATGCGCAGGGCAACATCTACTTCACCGACCAGGGCCAGAGCGGATTGCACGACCCGTCGGGCCGCCTCTATCGCCTGAGACCCAGCGGGCAGCTCGACCTGCTCCTGTCCAACGTCCCCAGCCCGAATGGCGTGGCCCTCTCGCCGGACGGCAAGGTGCTCTACCTCGCGGTGACGCGCGGCAACTGCGTCTGGCGCGTGCCGCTGCTGGCCGACGGGAGCGTCGCCAAGGTGAGCCAGTTCTTCACGTCCTACGGGCCCAGCGGCCCCGACGGACTTGCGGTCGACACGCAAGGGCGGGTCCTGGTGGCCAATCCCGGCCTAGGCTATGTCTGGGTGCTCAACGCGCGCGCCGAGCCCGTCATGGTGCTGCGCGGCCCCGCCGGCGCTTCGACGACGAACATCGCCTTCGGTGGGCCGGGCAGGTCGACGCTGTTCGTCACCGACTCCACGCACGGGAACATCTTGATGCTGGCCCTTGACGCGCCAGGCGTCGGGCTGCATCGTCTTTAGTCGAACGTACGCACGATGAAGGACGCCTTGGTCGTGATCAGCCAACGGCCCTCCACCTTGTGCAGGACGAAGTGATCGTTGAACAGCTTCGTTCCAATCCGCACCCTCACTGTTGCCGTTGAAAGACTGTCCGAGATGTTCTCCGTGGAGAGGATCGCCTCATCCCTGGGCGCGCCAGTCGATTGAGGACTCGGCCTCCCGTTGATGAGCGCCGCATAGTCCAACGACGACAGGGTGTTGAACTGGCCTTCATGAAGCCACTGGACAAGACAGCTCGGGTGGAAGACCTTGTCGAAGTCGCGGCTCTTCGGCTCATAAGCCAAATTGAAATAGTCATCCATCAAGGCGACGATGGCTTGGGTCTGGGTCATTGCTGGCTTTCTTCAATAAGCGAAAGACCCGTATAGTGAAAGATCCCCCCGCTCTCGGCTACGGCGAACCGGTTATCGCTGCCATTACAGGAACACATAGATCATGGAAGACCTCGACGGAGGACTTGTCAGTGGCTTGCTTGCCCTTGCGGCCGTCGCCGAATCCAGGAGCTTTGGCCGTGCAGCATCTCGTCTGGGCAAGACGCAGCCTGCGGTGAGCCGCGCCATCCAACGACTCGAGGACCGTCTGCGCGCGAAGCTCGTGCATCGCACGAGCCGACACGTCGAAGTGACGGACGCCGGGCATGCGCTGTTGTCGAGGGTGCTGCCGTTGCTCCAGGGGATCGAAGAGGCGACGGTCGGCGCCTCGGACCAGACCTCGGTCGTCAACGGAACGCTCCGTGTGGCCTGCGATGCCCGGTTCGCCCGCCTTGTGTTGGCACCGGAGCTGGCCCAGTTCATGAAGGACCACCCTGCTCTTCAACTGAAGCTGGAGACCAGGAACGACCACTCGGACCTGGTGAGCGACGGATTCGATCTCGGCATACGGTTCGGACCGCCATCCGTTTCAACCTTGGTCTGCCGCAGGCTGTACAGCCCGCGGATCCTGACCGTGGCCGCGCCGTCCTACCTGGCGCAACGCGGTCGACCGAAGTCGCCAAAGGATCTGGTCGATGATGGCCATGAATGCATCCAGGCCATCGACCCGGCCACCGGCAGGCCCTTCGAATGGGAGTTCTGGCGTGGCAACGAGAAGGTGAAAGTGGCCGTCAGCGGCAACCTCACAGTCACGGATGCGGGGACCAAGATCGGGGCCTGCCTCGCAGGCTACGGGATCGCTCAGGTGATCGACCTCGGAATCGACACGCACTTGCGTGCGGGCACGCTGGAGCCGGTTCTGACGGACTGGCCCGACGAGACATTCCCTCTTTACGTCTACTACCCCAGTCGGAACCACGTTCCGGCCAAGGTCAGAGCGTTCATCGACTTTGTCGCCAGCATGATGCCGGGGCCGCAATCGGAGGGCCGTGGCACTGGCCAGCGACAGCAACTGGCCATGTCATCTTGACGCCGGCACCGAGTCAGACGATTTGCCGAGCCGAAGACTCGCGCGACACGCGACGGAACAGTCTCGGTGCCGGCGCGCATGTCGCGCATTGTCAAGCTCTCGGTCCGTTGGAATGTTCGCGGCTGACCTCGATCTGCCAGGCGATGAAGCTGTCCCGCTCGAAACCATACCGCTCTTGAAAGGACACGGTTTCTGAATACATGAGCTCCGCATAGGTCTGCATCAACGTGGATGCGCTCGTGTGCTGGGACTTGTCGATGTAGGCCTGAATCGCATGGCGATAGATGGCGTAGTCGTCGTTCGTCTTCGCGCCGCCGTAAGACAACGTGAGCTTCGCGCGCGCCTGCCAGATCGGGTCATCCTGGCCCGGAAAGTCTGGTTGCCCTTTCAGCCATCGCAGCGCCTTCGTCGCACGCATGCCGAATGACGGAGGGGCAATGATGGCTCGCAACGCAGTTGCGATGGCCTCCTCTGTGCGGCCCTGTTTCGCGTACTGCGCCCATAGCAAAGAGAGCGCATCGGTGTACTCCGGAAGTATCGCCGTCGCCTTCTCAAGGTGCAGGACGGCAACCTCGGTCGATTGCGTTCGTATCGCCCCCTTTGCAGCATCGACAAGCGCGCGCGGAGAGTTGCCATCCGCAGCAAGCGATGGCGCCTCCGGGTAATCGTCTTCCGCGTTGTCTCGTGCCGCCAGAAACGATGCCAGGCAAGAGAAGGTCGGCTGCAGCTCCCAACTGTCGTGCCAGGTCTCCGCCACGATCGGTTCCTTGTCTTCCAGCCCTATCGGCCAGTAAAGACCGAAGGTGTCTCCGTTGCCGAGCTCGCAATCGGAGAACGGCCGGAATCCCAATGGAGGGTATGGCCTCTGGTGGGTCCAATCGGGATCGAGGTTCACCTCATCAAGCCGCGGCGGGGAGAGCATTGGTTTTTCGTCCTTCTTGGGGCGCTGTGGGCATTGCTTCAGGTCCGAATGTACCGACAGATAACATCGCGAGCCATGACGAGACCAATGAAGAACCCCAACAGGACGCGAACCCTGCGGCAACTCATCCGCATCGCGCTCCGTGACTGGGGGAGCGACCGGCACTGGCGGGCCATTGTCGAGTTGCAGATGCGCGGCTCGCCGGAGACGCTTGGGCTTGCGCGATGGTTGTCCGGGAGTCCGAGTTGGAGACGACGAGGCCTTGGCCTCTACATCGCATCTCAACTGCGACAACGCAAACGCGGCGTCGAGTTCGGCAGCATCGAGTACGGGCTGGACGAAACCCAAGCGCTGCTGCTTGCAGGCCTGCACGATACGCATGACGAGGTGGTTCGCGCGGCAGTCTCAGGACTGGGCCATCGGCCGCACCCTGCGGCATTGGTCGAACTCGTGCGGCTGTCGACGCATCGCAATGAGTTGCTTCGATGGGACGTTGCGGTCTCGCTGGGCCGATACCCTGAACCGGCCGCCATCGAAGCGTTGCTTCGGCTCGCCAGCGACTCCGACGATCTCGTACGCAATTGGGCGACGTTCGGTCTGGGCTCGATGCAGGAAGCGGACGCACCGGAAATCCGCGACCTGCTATGGAAGAACCTTCAGGACCATGACGCCGAGGTCCGCGGCGAGGCACTTGTGGGGCTGGCGGAACGGGGCGATCCGAGAGCAATCGACTACTTGGCAGAACGCCTGGACACCCATTGCCGCGTGTACGAACTGGATGCTGCGGAGAAGTTGGCGAGTCCCTTGCTCCTGGACGCGCTGCAAAAAATTGCAGGTGGCTTGAACGAGTCCGAGGTCAGTGGTTATTGGCTTGGCCGTCTCAAGGCAGCCATCGCTGCATGCGCCGCGACCGCTTAGCGCGACGAAGATGGCGAGCGGCGCCTCCGCTCATCCTTGAACAAGATTTCGCTGCTCGCCAGAAACCGAAGACCAGCAGCCGATGCACGCCTTCAGGCCTCCGCAACTGGTGCCGAGATCCGGAGTTCTCTGAGCGAAATTCACGACTAGTTCCCGGAGCGGAAGGCCTCGATGTCGGCAGGCGAGTCAGGATCAAGCTCGGGATATTCACGAATCACGGGGGCCATGAGGAGCGAATAGATTTTGATCATCGCATCGCCCAGTTCCAGCTTGATTTCGCGCTTCAGCACCTGGTCTGCAACCGCCTCCGAGAGGTCGCCTGCCTTGCTGACGTGGGCACCAATTTCTTGTGCCGCAGCCATCAGTTCCTTTGCTCTATCCAGATCCATGTCGTTCTCCAATGATGTCAGTAGTCGTTGCACCCGCTTTCGCGCATGCAAGCGCGTATGCATAGGCGAATTCTGAAGATTGCTTCACCCTTGCCTGGAAGAGTTCCATCCGCATATTGGTCCCGGCACGAATTTGCGCAACTGTCAAAAACCTTCTGGCAGCGTGCGTCCAATCGACGACAGATCTGTCCGCCCAGCGCGCGAGCCACGTCGTCATCGGACGTTCCATCTCTCGCTCAGCGAATCCGTCCGAGACGTTCGCTGTCATTCAGGCGCAGGTGGATGAAGCTGTCTCCTCGTGACTGCTGCAGCAGCAAGGCATGACTCTTTTGAGCCCGAAGCTCTGCCGGTCGCAACCGGCTACAGTCGGCCACAAGCAGCCACTCGGCGGGCTCATCGAATATGAAGATCGAAGATTGCCAGATCGAGTTCCGGCGCCGCCTCAAGGCTGCTGGCAAGAAGGTAACTGGCCTGATGCCCGGCACCAACGCAGGTTGGCGCAGGAGCAGAGACTATGCAGCCGGGCGATCACTTGACATGAATTCTGGGCGAGCACTTTGCCATCGGCGAGCTCGCCTCGCACGTCGGCATGCCAGCCAAATACCGCGCCATCGTGCCGATGTCCGTCTCTGAAAGGGTCGTGCCGTCAGTCGCACCGTATCCGGGCTATCGACCGAAAACTTCCAATCACCGCATGGCCAGGTCCAGACCCATCCAATTGCAAAACTCAAAGGTGAGGAAGAGCATGAGGAACGCAGAAGCGACGAACGCCGCGCCCACCTTGATGGATGTCAGTACCACTGCAGCTGTCTTTTGATTCTTGTCCTTCTGTCCCCGTTCGTAATGCCACTTGACGGCTAAATACATGCCCACGCTGAGCACGAGAATCTTGAAAATAACAAAAGAGATAGGGATTGAATTCATGATTGAAAGGATATTGGGTGACAGACGGCGAAGTGCCCGAGTGCGGCGAGTAGCTCAATAGACCGATGAAGAAACGAAAAATCAATCAATCAATCAATCAATCAACCTAACGAAACGGTAGCGGTCAGCTAAATGAGCGTCCGCAAGACGCGTCGAAAGGCGGAGCAGTCTGCCTGCACCACAGAAGCACTCTCATCGTGCTGTCGAGTGTTCATCTTCTAGGCTGATACGTACAGAACCAGATCAGCTGAAAATTTTCGTATCAGATGCAAGGAGGCCGGTAGTCGCGCCGGGGCAGGCTGACGTCTGATATGACAATCTCGGGAGCGGTCCAGAACGACCGTATCAGAAAGAGATGCCCATGAACCGCTACGAGAAGCTTGCCGACAACATCGCTCAGCGTATTCGCGCGGGTAGCCTGAAGGCGAACGATCGCCTTCCCTCCGTGCGCGAACTGAAGTCGCAAATGGGCATCAGTGCGTCCACCGTGTTCTCTGCTTACTACCTGCTGGAGGCGCAAGGGCTTGTCGAAGCGCGGCAGCGGTCGGGATACTTCGTTCGAGCGGGCGCGGAAATGCCGACCAACGAACTCGCCGCCAGCGAGCCTGTCCTCCGGTCCATGTCGGTCGACGTCTCGTCGCTTGTCTTTCAGGTCCTTGCGCAGGCTCGCGAGCGCGATATGGTCCCGCTCGGCTCGGCCTTTCCGTCGCCAGAGCTGTTTCCCTTCGAACAACTTGCCGCCGGCCTGACGCGAGCGCTCAAGCGGATGGATCCTTGGCAGACCGTCGAAGATTTGTCACCAGGAAACGCCCTATTACGCCATCAGATCTCCCTCCGTTACGGCAGCGTCGGGATGGATGTTCCTGCGTCTGAACTGGTCATCACCAGCGGGGCGATGGAAGCCCTCAATCTTGCACTCGAATCGGTGACGCAGCCAGGCGACGTCGTGGCGATCGAAACGCCAACCTTTTATGGTGCGTTGCAGGCACTGGAGCGGCGCGGTCTTCGCGCGGTCGAGGTTGAGACCCACCCGCGTACAGGCGTAGATCTCAGCTCTCTTGCTCGCGTGATCGACCAGCATCCGGTGAAGGCCTGCTGGTTCATGCCGACCTTCCAGAATCCAATGGGCTGCACCATGAGCGACGCAGCCAAAGAGCAACTGGTCAGCATGCTCGCCACCCGCGCCATACCGCTGATCGAAGACGACGTGTACGGCGATCTCGCGCATGGGGCTCGGAGACCGCCACCAGCCAAGGCCTGGGACCGGGCTGGCTGGGTGCTGCACTGCAGTTCTTTCTCGAAATCCCTGGCACCCGGATATCGCATCGGTTGGGTAGCGGGCGGTCGCTTTGCAGCCACTTTGGGTCGGAACAAGTTGATGAGCTCGCTGGCGACGGCACTCCCCTCGCAACTGGCGTTGCAGGAGTACCTCCAACACAAGAGTTTCGATCGTCACCTGCGCGCCCTGCGGCATTCGCTCAGCCGCCAGCAGGCTGCATGCTTGCGACTTATCGATCGATACTTTCCGACTGGAACGCGGGTCACGCGCCCCGAGGGGGGCTATTTCCTGTGGCTCGCGCTGCCAGAAGGTGTCGACTCGCTCGCACTGCACCAGGACGCTCTTCGGCTCGGCATAGGCGTAGCGCCGGGCCATTTGTTTTCAGCCGACCGCCGATACACCCGGCACCTGCGCATTAACTACGGGTATCTCGGCGACCCGCGCTTGGAAGGGGCTATCAGGAATCTTGGAGATCTCGCCAACGCGCAGCTTAAATCTACAACTGGAAAATCGGGGCCAATCTTCGAGGAACGTTCGTCGAGACCCTAGTTAGCGTCAATGCAGGTCGAGGTCCGCCGCCTTCGACTGACTCTCAACGTCACGCGCGCCGCTTCTGTCCAGTCGTCGACGCTTCGCCGCAAGATGGCACGAAGGCCTAAAGCGGTAGCCCCGACTTCTTGGCGACATGATTGAGGGCGTCGTGGACGACTGCGCTTTACACGTTGCCGAGTTGGGGATGCTCCCTCAGCACCGGCATCATGAGTCTGGTGTAAATCTTCGCCATGACAAAGCCCAATTCGCGTTTGATGTTGAGCCGCAGCGCCTCGTCTTCTACCGCTTCTACCAGCATGGTGAGGGTGCCAAGGTGTTCATTGACCTCGGCGGCGCCTTCCATCAGTTCTTTGCCGGCTTCGAGATCCATTCCGTTCCTTGTGGTGGCTAGCTATTTTTTCGACCTCAGGTGCCGAAGACCAGCAGCAGGTTGTTCGCAGGCATCGCATGCCGCTCACGCAACGCGAGGCCTGACCGGCGCGCCTCTGCCGCCACATCCTCCAGGCGGCGAATGCCCCATGCGGGATTGCGGGCGCGCAGGTCTTCGTCGAACGCCAGATTGCTCGGCGCCGGCGGGACTTCTTCTTCGAAGTAGGGCCCGTAGGTGATCAGCAATCCGCCAGGAAGCAGATGCCGCGCGGCCCCTTGCATCAGGGCGGCGCATGCGGGCCAAGGCGCGATGTGCAGCATGTTGGCGCAGTAGATCGCGTCGAACTTCTTTTCTTCTCCTCCTTCAGCGAACGCGGGGCCCTGCGATGGCCATTGAGGCGCCATCACGTCGAGCAGGAGCGGTGGGCGGAGATTGGGGAGTGCGGCTTCTGCGACCCGGGTTGCGAGCGCGGGGAGCATGCGGGCGTCGGCGTCGGTGGGTTGCCAGGTCCATTGGGGCATTGCTGCTGCAAACCAGGCGGCGTGCTGGCCTGTGCCGGATGCGATCTCGAGGGCGGTGCCGCGGTCACCGAGGATGCGGGTCAGTGCATCGAGGATGGGCTGCTTGTTGCGGTCGGCGGCCGGGCTATGGGGGAGTTCGGACATGCGGATTGGACTTGGATAAGGACGACTTGGAGGGTATCAGGGCAAGGTAACGCAGGCGCTTGCAGTCATCCGCAAAGGGCTGCTCCGCAGCGATCGCGGTCTGTCGTGCGTCTGCAATTGACGTCCGCTTCTTGCTAGTGAACTGCCCTTCAACGCGGCTGCTCCGACTACCAGCGGGAAGAAAAGCTGGCCACAAAAGCCGGGGAGATTCAGTTCGCCCTGTGCTGTTAGCCTTACATGGTCGGCAGAGCCTCTGCCACGCCAACTCCGGCCATCGTGCCCAATTTTAGAAGTGAACTCACTATGACCAGCCCGCTGTACAACGCCTCCGTTCCCGTCATGCAGCAGATGCTGCGCGCCCTGTCCGACGTGCTCAAGAAGGCCGAAGACCACGCGACGCAAAAAAATATCGATCCAAATGCGCTGCTGCAGGCGCGGCTGTTCCCTGACATGTTTCCGCTAGTACGTCAGGTACAGATCGCCGCAGACTTCTCCAAGGGCATTGCCTCCCGCCTGGCTGGTGCCGAGGTGCCGTCCTGGCCCGACACTGAGGTCAGCTTCGCCGACCTGCAAGCGTTGATCGCCAAAGCTTTGGCCCATATCGGCTCCTTCAAGTCTGAGCAATTTGATTCAAGCGAGAGCCGCGAGATCGTATTGCGCCCCGGCACCCCCAAGGAAAAGAAGCTGACCGCAGGCGCATATCTTCTGCACTATGGACTGCCGCAGTTTTTCTTCCACGTGACCACCACCTATGCCATCTTGCGCCACAACGGTATTGAGATCGGTAAGCGCGACTACATGGGTGCCTACTAACCCAAGACAGACAGGAGTTCAGCCACTCTGGCCACTGCCGCTCGATAGCAACTAGAGCCTCCGTCGCTGCGCGATTTCAGCTAACTGTGATGGAGGCTTTATCTACCCTAATTTGCTTGGCGCCTGGTCAAAGCTGACCAAATGTCTGCTGCGTTAGTCTGTGAATTACACAGTCGACCCGTTGCGAGCGTTCGACGTTGGTCTGCTGATGGCGGCTATGCAGCGGCTACGGTCACTGCCTGAGTCGAGCCGACTGACGCCTGTCGTTGCGCTACGGCCCTGGACTTGCAGAACCGAGTGCCAACGCGGATCGCGAATCGGGAGCCAAACCTTGGATGTGTGCAGCGACAATGCAAATCATGAGCCGCACCTCCGCTTTCGAATGGGATGACCTGCGTATTGCACTCGCCATCATGGAGAGTGGCACCTTGTCCGGTGCTGCAGCCACGCTGCACGTGAGCCATCCAACGCTGTCGCGCCGTCTGCAGCTGATGGAACGGCGCCTCGGAACGCGGTTGTTCGAGCGCACCTCGGGAGGCCTTCGGCCGACGGAGGCGGGAGAAGAGGTCGGGGCGCTTGCGCTTCGCTTTCGAGACGAGATCGCCAGCCTGGAGCGCCGCGTCTGCGGGCGTGACGATGGTCATGACGGGCCGGTGCGTGTCACTGCCCCTGACGCTGTCTCCGAGTACCTGCTACCCGGTGTGCTGGCCGCTGTGTGCCGCACGCACGTCGGATTGCAGCTCGAGCTTCATGTCTCCAACGATGTTGTTTCGTTGGCGCGGCGCGAGGCCGACATTGCACTTCGCGTGACCAGAGCACCACAAGAGACTTTGCGCGGACGCGAGGTCGGTACCGTCGCGATGGCGGTTTATGCACCGCGCCAGTTGACCGAGGCGGGAGAGGCCTCAGCGCCGTCCATCCGCCTGCCGTGGGTCGGCTTCGACGCTGGCTTGGCCTGCAGTGCGCCTGGAATCTGGCTGGCGAGCAACGTTGCTCCCGAAGAGGTGCGGTTTCGTGCGAACACCCTGCTGGGCGCCGCGCAAGCCGCACGTGCGGGAATCGGTTGCGCCGTTCTGCCTTGCTTCGTCGGCGGCTCGATCCCGGAACTCGTTCGCCTCGGTCCACCGCTGGACGAGCTGGCGCAGCCGCTGTGGCTGCTGATGCATGAAGACGTCGCGCGTGTGCCGCGCATGCGCCGCGCGAGCGCGGCGCTGTCCGAAGAGATCGCGAGATCGTCTCAGCTGATGTCAGGCCTCGACTGAGGTCGCCTCGGCGGCGACGAGTCGAGACATGTGGGAACCGCGCCCGGCCAGATACCGCATGAAGACCTGCCCATAGTCGGGCACCACGGCCGCGCGCACGCTTGGCCGCTCCGCCAGATTGCGGCGATAGGCGGCTGTTGCCGGAAGCCCATGAAGGAGGCGGAAGTCCGCCAACCGGTCGAAGGTTTCGAGCAGCCGGAAGATTGGTGCAAACGCGGCGTCTACCAGACCGAAGCGCTCGCCGCCGAAATACGGGCCGGCTCCAGCCAGCTGGCTCTCAAGCCGCGCGAAACGTCCAGCAAGCTCGGACCGTTTGCGTTCGAACGCTGCCTCTTCTGGCGCCATGTAGAAACCAAACACATCTGCGATCACGGTCGAGGCGAACTCAGCCCATGCGCGGTGCCGAGCGCGATCCAGAGCGTGATCGGGCCACATCGGCGCCTGGCCGACGGTTGCTTCTTCGATGTACTCGCAGATGACGGTGGTCTCGAACACGGCCGTGTCGCCTACGCGCAGCAGCGGCACCTTGCCCAGTGGCGACAGTTGGATGAACCAGTCCGGCTTGTCTGCAAGGTCGATGTAGGTTCGCCTGGCTTCCAGGCCCTTCTCGGCAAGCTGGATCGCTGCCCGTTGCGTGTACGGGCAAAGGATGTTGCTGATGAGTTCAAAGTTGTGCATGCCATTTCCTTGTTGAAGAGTACACGACGTTACGCACAGGCGGCAGGCAGCACCATCGAAAGCTTGTGTAGGCCGCTGTGCAGAAACTTGTAGGTGCTGGCGCACGCTCACCTGCGTTGGCTGGAAGCGGTGCCCTGCCTTGGCGCCGCCCACCTCTGCTCCTTGCAGCGTAAGCGGTCGTACGATGGACGAATGCGACTGTCCGTTCCCAGTCTTGAACCGACGTCCGCGCTAACAGTCAAACTCGAAACTCCGCCGCGGCCGCCCGGTATCTCGAGCCGCCTCACCCCTGCGCACTCTCCTGAAACAACGCCACCGCCTCCCGCGCCAAATCAGAAGCAATCCAAAGCAGATTGTCCCGATGCCCCGCCCCCGCATCCTCGAACCATCCATCACCAGCGCCGTAGCAGCACCACAGCAATGAGTTCAACTGCTCCAGCTTGCTCTCCAGCAGATCCGCCGCACTCGGCGGGTTCGCGCCGGAAGATTCCAGCCGCGCAGGCCGAGACATAATTCGTTTAGCCATTTGGTGTGCTGCCTTTCCAAAGATTGCACGTCACTTGGTTAGACGGCTGAGGTGTTCGCGCACCTCTGACCTGCCCGATTTCTCCGAGACATTGATTTCTAGGAAGATGGCTCCCGCCCGAAGAGGAGCCCATGAAGAAGAGTCGATTTTCAGAAGAGCAAATGGTCACGATCCTGCGCGAAGCAGATCGCAC